>ERZ791805.5-NODE-5-length-218817-cov-4.889414_pt1 | contig 218817 bp, 178 predicted proteins | sample MGYA00510306_ERZ791805 | MGnify/ENA primary metagenome ERZ791805 (study PRJEB30046, sample SAMN00791990) | human gut metagenome | study: EMG produced TPA metagenomics assembly of the A metagenome-wide association study of gut microbiota in type 2... | reverse complement strand
TGTCCATCTTGTCGATTACGCTCTGTACATTATCTGCTTCTGTCCTGTACTCTCCAGCCCTTCCTCTCATTGTGTCAGGTGTCATTCTGATCTGTCCTGATGCCATTTTCATGTTCCTCCTTTAAATAATATTTTATATATAATTGCTTATGCAATCATATCAGTTTTAATCTGAGACCAGTGGTATCCTTACCTTGCTGACCTCATCCTCGAATATATAATATGCATCACCCGGTTCGATTTTCTTTTGATTCTTTCTCTTTATAGCCAGCGGTATATCCACTATCTTGCAATTATCCAGGTTATCAAAAAACAGTATGCTTTTAGTCTCCTTCATCATTTTATATATATCAGGCGAACCATATGCTATCTGTGCATTTGGTACTGCCCCAAACAGGAGATACACATTTAATACCTTATATTTGCCCATAATATTTTTAAGAGCATTAAGAGCCTCCTTGCTATCTGATATCGCTGTATATACCTCCTGACTGTTTATTATGATCAGGGTGTTTTCTTTTTCCGGATTTTCCTGATGGATTAGTCTCTTATATTTTTCCTCTAAGAGCACCTCTATCATTGTTATTTTCTGTATAAATTCATCCGGATCCAGATCATAGCTTACATTTTCCTGACCGATATCAGACAGCTTGCGCCTGAAATCATCAGCTATATATATATGAGTATCTATTTCGCTGTTTAACATCTGCAACGCAAAATATTTTATAAAATTTGTTCTGCCCATATTATCAGCTCCGGAGATAGTTATGATATTACATTTATTATGATCTGTGTAAACCGGGGCGACTGTGTCGTATGCAATTCCTATAACGTTCTCATTATTTTTTCTTCTGAATGTGTGATCCACATAGTCCGGTGTGAGCAATTCAGGAATTTCCGGTATCTTGTCAGCAGTGATATCCCCATATACAGCATTTATCTGTTCTACAAATGCATGCATATTATTAACACGTTCAATTTCCTTAGTTCCCTCAAACGCTAAAAATGTCTGGCACTCGTATATTTCCCCATCAATTTCTGTCAGGCACCTGCCAGCAGTCTCATCCGGTCTGAGTTTACAGCTTCCATAAAGAGTCATATACTCACTTGATTCATTACAAAACATAGCTATTCTGCCGGAAAAGTTTGCCAGATACTTATATCCCAGTCCTGTTGTCTGTAAATTTGATATAATGAAGCTTATTCCTACAGAGCCACCTTCTCTGCACAGATTGAGCAGTATGTCACTATCCTGCAGATACAGTTCTTTTAATGCAGTATAATTGTCTATGAGTACCACTATCTGAGGTATATCTGTAAATCCCGCCTCGCGATATGATGTGTATGAGCTTACTCCCGCTTCGAGCAGTCTTTCACGCCTTTCTTCTATCTGTTCACTCAGGTATTTAAACAGATTCTTCAACCTTTCATCGTCAGATGGGCATACTACGCCTCCTACATGAGCCAGCTTCTCAAAATTTTTAAGTACCATTGATGCAAAATCAATAATATATATGCTAAGCTCTTCCGGTGAATAGTTTTCTGCCAGATTCCTCACTATCAATTCGAGAAGATTGGTCTTGCCAAACTGCGATGCTCCTATGATAATAGTATTTTTGTTACCTATCTCTATTACTGTCCTCCCCTGTCTCTGCCTGTCCGGATCGTCGTATATTCCTATTACAGCAGTCATGGAAAGAGGGGTATCATTATGTGCCAGTTCGGCATCATATACTATCACTTCTTCCAGCGCAGGCAGACATATATCCGGCAGTTTTTTTACTCCATCGGCTTTACAGTATTTATCTACATATTCGACAACCGCCTCCAATTGTGACCTTGACTGCTCTGAATTCTCGAGCTTATGCTTATATACCAAATTCTTTTTTCCCGAAAAATCAAGTTCATATATATCAAACGGTGTATCATCTTCACCATTTATGCTCTCGGGGCTGCCGGAATATCCCGACTGGAACAATTCAAATATCTCATTATTTCCGACCTGCAAATAAGCCCGACCCGGTTCTTTTATTTCTGCGGCTAAAGGAGATTTCAAGACTTCATTACTATCCTCCTGCGTCTGTACTTTAAGACACAATTTAAACTTTGAATTACTCCAAATCTGGTCATTAACCTGTCCTGCCGGTTTTTGTGTTGCCAGTATCAGGTGAACTCCCAGGCTTCGTCCTATTCTGGCTGCACTAATCAGCTCCTTCATAAATTCCGGCTGCTCTGCCTTTAACTCAGCGAACTCATCTACAATAATGACAAGATGTGGTAATGCCACTTTTGCTTGTCCCTCTTTATATGCCTTTATATATTTATCTATATGATTAACATTGAGCTGTGCAAACAGATTCTGCCTTTTCAGCAGTTCAGCCTTTATTGACCTAAGTGATCTGTCTATTGCCTTTCCATCAATGTTTGTTATGGCACCAATCAAATGAGGCAGCTTTCTAAACTGATTAACCATTCCTCCACCCTTAAAATCAATTATCACAAAACCTATTTCATACGGATGAAATAACGTTGCTGCGCCAAGTATAAACGTCTGCAAAATCTCACTTTTTCCTGAGCCTGTTGTTCCTGCCACAAGTCCATGCGGACCGTGAAATTTCTCATGCAGATTTAGATAAACAATCTCATCCTTCACATTTACTCCCAACGGAACTGCCATTGTTTCATATATTTTTGATGAATTCCATCTCTCCTTCAAATTCAATGCCTGCACCGAGTTGATTCCAAGCAGCTCAAACAAAGATATGTTCTTACGCAAAGAGCCTGCCAGGCTTATTTCTTCACACTCCACAGGTTCCAAAATGCTGACCGCCTTCTGTACACGCCAATCAGGTATATTCTCATACTCAAAATATTTCTTTTGCGTCTTATTGACCGAATCATATATCATGGCACTCTCATTGTCGAATATATCAATTATTCGGCTGCAATATAATGGCAGCAAAGACAGCTTTGATTCAAAAAATATAAAAACAGTATCAAGCTCTGATGCATGCTCTATAAATTTTGAAATAGGATGACTCTTTATGCCATAGTCCTGCATTACGATTATTATATTAAATCTGCCATGTACTTTTTCATCTTTACGTATGGAAAGCTCTTTATACAAATTTTCAAATACTCTGGTTTTGCTTTCCTGATCGCAAACTATATTTCTATTGCCATTCGAGCTATTCAAAGCTTTTATTCCCCTAAGCCAATTATACTTTCCGATATTATCATCAAGTAATGCATATATACAGATATCACCATAATACTGTCTGCTGATAATATCCATAATCATATTCTTCATCATCGAATACAGCGAATCCGCATCTCCGACAACCCCCACCGCATTAGCATCCTTCAGACTCATCACAACCGGGGCCTTTTCAATATCCATATATTCTCCTGCCACATGCTCAGGCAGACTGCTAAGATCATCTCCAACCTCAAGTTTCTCTTGTTTTTTATAGTCTACCTGCCGCAATGACTCAACGTTTCCCCTACCCAGATACACTTCAAGGAAATCTTCATCTGTAGATATACGATCAAATAATACCGGGTCAAAATTCTCTATATGTTCAATATCCTGCTCTATGCTATAATACTGGGCATTTAGACAGTCTAACTCCTCTCTTCTTGCAGCTTCTATCTCATTACGTTTTTTTGCTATGTATTCAAGATATGTGTCTCTACGTTTTACAAGGTCTTTCTTATACTTCTTTTGTTTATTTATAATACCAAATATGGATGTAAAGACTCCAACACCCATGGAACATATACTAAATGCAACAAAAGCTCCATTTGACTTGCTCATCACTCCTCTAAGCAGCACTACCAGAGCAAACATAATAATCGAAGGCATCAATGAAGTAACCAGATTGAGTTCCGGTTTTGTCGGAATAGTGCCCGGATCTAATATCTCTATTGGAGTTTTATCTCTTTTTGCCTGTATTCGCGTATTACGAATAAAGACAGGATATGTTGTATGTATATCCAAGCTCTCTGGTCTGACCTCAACTCCATTTGTTCTGATAGCTCCATAATCAAAGAAAAGTTTTCCATTATTGTAATATGCAGTAAAATCTCCTATTGATATGAAATCATGATTTTTTACTGTTGCAATCCTTTGAATACTTTTTCCATTTACTAATGTGTTGTATGACGAACTATATTCCGATAACATAGCACATGATATATCATCTTTCACCTGCAATCCTACTCTCACAGCTCTACCATATGCACTGTCAAGCTGTATATGTGCATCAGGTGCATTCCCTATTATCAGAACATATCCCGGATTTAATTCTATTGACCATCCATAATTTTCCATTTTCATTTTCTCCCAAATATAATTGTCGAACCATTCCTAACACCAAAATCCTCAAGCACCCTGTTTCCTTTCAAAAATGCAATGGGCTGCTCACAGGCCATATAACATTCATTCTCATTGGCTTCATCAATTTGCAGATTATATGCTTTGTTTAATGCAGTCACCAGAGCTTTGGCTGTTATATTCAGGGGGATTTCCAATTCATGCCTTTTTCCATTATTTTCATTCACAAAATTTACAATAACCTTTTCACTATCTTCCATTACGATGCTCCTCTCAGTTGTTTCTTTTTTTTAACTTAATGTTTCTTCATAATAAATTTTGCTTTCCGTATGCGTTGCATTCATGCCTATTTATTGTTATCTCCATATCCATGCCTAAATAATTGGCAGCTACTATCATATCCTGACTGAAAATTAGTAACTACATCCTTGAATGGGTTCGAACTGCCCTTTTCGTCATTATCGTTCTGTATTTGTTCCCATAATTTTCCAATCGCTTCATCAGAGGCTATATACTGCTCTAACGAATTATTCAATACCTCATATGTATTATTAAATAAATCCTCCACGGCAAATGAAATCGTTGTCAGAAAAGTATTTATGCTCTCTATTTCCGGCACGCTGTCTCCTTTGCTGTATATATGGATTCCCTGTATTTCAACTATCTTATTAGTCAGCTCATTTCCTGATTTTAAACTCTCCATTCTCTCCAGCGCATAGCTAAATTCCTTAAGTCTTATTTCTTTACTGTCTCCGCTTTTTATCATGACTTTTCTGTCCTCCTGTTAATGTATAAAATTATGGTCTTATTTTAAAAGCAGCTCTGCTGCTCTTGAAATAAAGCCACAATATATCTACTATATGACCACAATACAAATACAATTCCACACCACAGCCTGTGGTGTGGAATCCGGCATTGAATGAATTTTACATGCTGAACTGATTTGCTATCTGTGTATCGGTTGACTCTACTGCCTCTGCAGTCTTGTCAAGTGCCATTGCGATATCATCAATCAGCTCTTTTCCTTTTACAAATGAAGGTCTGAGCTCTGCAAACTTGTTGGCATATGCCTCTGATGCTGAGCCCTCCCACTCTGTGAGCAGGGTTTCAAGTAATCTGTCCATCTTGTCGATTACGCTCTGTACATTATCTGCTTCTGTCCTGTACTCTCCTGCCCTTTCTCTCATTGTGTCAGGTGTCATTCTGATCTGTCCTGATGCCATTTTCATGTCCTCCTTAAAATAATTTTTTATATATAACTGCATAAGCAATCATACCGTATTTAATCTGCAGCCTGTGAGCTTTCCGCTTTTTTGCTGCCCGGGAAAACTATCATCTGCTCCAGTTCCTCTTTGGGAACCGCCTGGTATTTTTTAAGGTAATCCACTGTATTGACTGTGGTTTTCTCTGTTCCCGGAGTGTCATATACAACTGTCTTGTTCTCTGTGAATTTATTGTCCGGAATTATATCATACTCTATCAAATCCAGATTATCTCTTACGCAGAATGTCATGTATGTTTTTCCATCCAGCTTTATCCTCTCAAATGTTCCAAATGATACTATATCTAGACTGTCCTCTTTCTCTGTCTGGTTCCATTCTTTACTTCCAGCATCCCTGCTATAAAGAGTTCCCTTTGAATACGAATACAGTGTCTCCAGCTGGGCATTATTTCCCGAATCATCTGTAGTGATTTCGCGCTGTACATAGCCTTCTTCTTCCACATATTTTTCATCTCCAAACTCATTATCATATCTTTTCCAGTTTCCACCATATGCGCCTATATTATATGTTGAATAATCCACTTTATTATGTATTATGTCACCAAGTCTGGTCTCCATAAGGAAATCATCAGGGTTCTTATAGCCTGTTAGTTTATCTCCATCATATGAGATAATCTTAACTTTTAAATCCTCTGTAATTTCTACAGGTGAATTTGATTCGGCAATACGCATCCTATATAAAGTTATCTTTCCTTCCTCTTTAATCCTCTGATCTATCATCTCTGATATCGTGATTTCACCTTCCGGCTCTGTGGTCACACGCTCTGCTGCCGTGCAATCTGTTTCTGTTGCCTGAGCTGCTGATGTGTCATTTTCATTCTTATCCTTTTTTTCACATGCTGTCACCATACATAACATACATGCAGCTATCATAAGAACTGATATTGCTTTCTTCATAATAAATTTTCCTTTCCGTCTGCGTTGCATTCATGCCTATTTATTGTTATCTCAATTTTTTATAACGTACTTAATATAGTCTGTAACTCTATCACACAACTTATCATAACTTTCGTCATCATCTCTCTGATTTTTATTACCTGCTCCCTTAGCATAGTCTTTTAAGTCCTTAATAGTTACCTGCTGTTTCGGCTCTGCCTGTGCATTATATGCATCCACCATCTTCGTCACTTTCTCCACATCCATCGTGATATTCTCGCAGATATAGGTGTCACCTACCCTGGTTATTTCCATATCCATGCCGAAATAATTGGCATCTACTATCATGTCCTGACATGTAAAGTCTGTTTCTGTCAGTCTGTCTTTTGCTTCATCAATTTCTGCATTATTTTGTACATTTTCATTATTTTCATCATATGCCGCATTTAAGTCATTCAAATAATTTATTGCTGCGTTAGCCTTGTTAATCTTATCTCCTACGGTTTCATTTATTATTACCGCTGAAAGGCCTATAGCTTCATCAATAATCTTACCTTTTAAAGTATTACTTGTTACATCAAAAAATACTCTGCATTCAGTCTTTTCCTCTTCCTTTTGATTTTCAAGATTCTGCTTTGTATTTTCAATCATGCCGTGTGGAAGTACATGGCTTACAATCTGATTATCTACCATTCCATACGCATCTATCTGATTGACCTTCTCATTTTCTTTTCCTACTTTTTCATTGATAGTTCCATTTGTTACCTTGACGTTATAATATTTGTCCAATATCTCCCTGTCATTGCTGTCTGTAATATTGCATATGCTTACATCAAACGGCAGCTCTTTCAGGCATACGGATACGGTCACATTCTTCTCTCTATCGGAATGTATTGTAAATCCATCGTTTTTTCCATTATATGCAACTCCAATTGTCGGGTAGCTATCAACCATTGCTTTAAACAGGGATGACACTCTGTACTGCTCTTTCATCTCTTCAAGCGCTTCATCACTAATCTCGTCGTTTCTGTATGCACATTTTTCGCTGTAATAGTCAATTATATCCATACTTGTCTTATATATATCCACCGCCCTCTTAAATGTATTCGTGACACTCACACTGTAATACTTAGGGTCTTCCAGATCTGCATTATCTATCCACTCCTCATCCTTGGCGTTTCCATAACCTGCGCGCAGCATGTTCTCTATATTTGCTATGGTTTCTTCCTCATCATCTGTGGACAGCTTTGGAAATACTGATACAAGTGCCTGCATCTCTGCATCTGGTACAAATTCTTTCCGCATCTCATAGTTTATTTCGTCCCAGTTCATAACTGTCTTTCCATTAGAATCCACTGAATAGAATCGCTCTTTATAATACTCTGTTATCTTCGAGTCCACTTTTGCCTGTATATTACCGGCTTTTGTTTTCAATGTCCGGCAATCCATCGTATATATATTCTCAACGGATCTTACATTAATAAGAGCTGCCAGTTCTTTAATTGCAGTGCCGAATCTTTCCAAGTCCATATATTCGTCCCGAAACCTGGCTGCATATATATCATCCACACCATTTACATTATCAAACATCCTTCTTACACTATTGCTTGCCTCTTCATTTTGTCTCTGATATTGTGTTGCCGCGTTTCTTAGCTGTGATTCATAATCATATTGAAATATACCTTTGGTTTCCACTACCCCGTAGGTTTTGTTTATTTCCTCCCACTGTTCTTCTCCTCCCATATAGCTTTGTATGTCATCGTATGCTTCCTGCGTAAAATCCTTAAATTTCATTATGCGTCACCCCTCCTTCTAATACGCTTCATATGTTCCTATACCATATATATCTCCATCTGCCTCATCTACATCTCTCACAAATTCATTAAGTTTTTTTGACATTTCCCTGAAGGATTCTCCCAGTATACTCTGATATGTATGAACAGCATCCTCGTACACTTCCAGCTTATCGTGCAATTCACCGCTTATAACTGCATTTGTGTTTATAATATCAAGTATCATCTGATATTCGTTCATCTGTCTATCTGCAATCTTTGCAAGTTCTGAGTATAAACGCACAAGTTCTGTAAATTCCTCCTGCTCAAACCTTAAATTGTACTGTCCCATTACTTACTCTCCATTCTTCTTTTTTTTATTCTCAGCTGCTCTATATTGTCCTCATATGTACACAGCTGCTGATTTATTTCATATATCCTGTCATTTCTGCTCCTGATTGCATTCTCTACATCTCTCAGCATTGAATCTATAGCATTCATCGCATTGGCTACATACGATTTTCCGTCGTTTAATGAATTAATACTCTTAAGTCTGCCCTTCAGATTTGTTATATTACGACTGCTATATCTGTCCATGCCGGCTATATTATCAACTCTGCATTTAAACCGGTTTTGCGCCTGCCATTTATATTCCTTTATTTTCAATGCTTCCTGATCCAAAGCATCTATTTCATTAAGCAGCCTGTTTTTCTCAAGCTGCAGATTTTCTACATTTGCCCGGTACCTTGATATTCTGCGACTTAATTCTTTTAGTTCCATAATAGTATTATTCTCCTCACCTTTTATATTTAAAGCTATTCATTAAATATAAATTCCTCATTAGCTAACATCAGACAGTCTCCCGGTAATATCTCTGTTTCCTGCCCCGCCTTTATTATCCTTCCATTGATAAATGTGCCATTGGTAGAATTTTGGTCCATTACATAATAACGTCCGTTTCGCATGGTTATCACTGCATGCACCCTGCTGATATTCGTATTGTCTGCTACCGCATAATCTGACTTTTCCGGATTCTTTCCCAGCACAAACGATGGTTTGCCAAGCTCTATCTTTTCACCTGTTACCTGCCTTGTAAGACTTGCAAAATGATAGTTCACCGGTTGCATCTGCTGTATCTGCTGTACGGATATGCCATCATCTGACAACACTGTAGTTCCATCCATGCTGCCCTGCATTATCTGTTGCTGCATTATCTGTTGCTGCATTGTCTGCTGCATTGTCACTGCTTTGTTTTTCAGCACGTTCACAACTGCACGCTCTTCGCGTGAGATATATTTTTCTATTGCATTGCCGTTGAAGCCATGGAAGCTTCTGACATAATACATAAATCTGGATATATAATTCGTATCCTCATTGATAACAGGTGTCATTGTATAAATTATGTTTTCTATAAACCCGACAATATCTGCACTTTCCTGTCCTCCTACTATCGGAAAATATATAAAGTACATCTCTTTTGTCATCTCGTTTATGTATACGTCATCCATATTAAAACGAACACTGTTTACGTTCAGTCCGTTATTGTATACATCCTCAACCATTATTACTATCTGCTCAATCATGAAAAAGAAATCATATTTGCTTATGGCTTTTTTCAATCTATCGGTAAGATTTATATTTGCAGGGCACGTATATATGACACTGTCTTTTTTTGTTTTTGTCACATGCATGATTCCACATGGTTTTATTCTGGCTAGCTGACTTAGTTCGGTTTCATTTATTCTTTCCTTTCGTCCTGCCTTCATCATGGCAGTAACGGTCGATTTTTTTATGCTTACTTTTAATTTAGACATTCGCTATTTTCCATTCCTTATGAGATACATTCTGTCGTATGTAAAAATTCTATTTTCTTTGTTACTTCGAACCTGATATTGGTTTTTTGCAGCTTTTCGGTTATATCTTCCAATACTGTGGTTTCATCCTGCAATACTTCTGTCGGTGCATCCAGCACAGTAGTTTCATCTATATTTTGTGTATATCCCGGCTTTTTCTTATTCTCCCCTGCCAGGTTATATGACGGTGCTATCGGACCGGACGATGTTATGTCAATATGTCCCGCTGTCTGCTTTTGTACAATTGCTGCAATTCCTTTCCGGGCAGATTTTCCGGTAAGTGCACCTATGACCTTCGGTATTTCAAGTACTATAAGTATGACTATTGAAGCTATAAGCATTATGGCAAATGCCGTGAAGGATACGTAAAATATCATCCTGTACTGATTATAAGTCATCTTTGTTTTCCTCCTTCACGCTCTGTGCCTTCTCAATTGTTCTGTCTATATTATCCTGCAATCCTGTTATCTGCTCGCGCATTATGGATTTATCCAGTTTTTCTGTTTTGTCCTTTATTGTCTGTAATAAATCCATAACTTTATCCTTATCTGTCACTGCTATAAATGATGTGATATTTGTGTCAACTATATCATCTATCTCATTCCATACCTGAATCTTTGCGTCTAAGCTGTCAAAATTCTCTGATTTTGCATATAGCTCATTTATTTGCTTCCATAGCTTTTTGTATTCTTCATATGTTTTTTCTGTCTGTTTTATCTTTGCTCCATCATACTGGCTAATCAATGTCAGACAATCTGATATCTCACAGTATATTCCTGCCTCCGGATGATTCTCCTTTACTTCCTTGAACCACTGCGCAGCACTGGAGTATCTGTCTTTTTCCACATTGATTTCGTAGTAGAATAAAAAGCTTTCACCAATCTTATAGCATACATCCTCATATCCCTTTGGATTTTTTTCTTTCAGCTTTGCCATGACATCATATGTATGCACCCGGCCATTGTGGTCCTTGCAATCTATACCTACCATCAGCCTGTTCAATATCTGCGCCTCATCCCTGTTCAGTACAAAATCGTCTGTCAGTTTGTCATTCAGCTTAAGATACGCCTCCGTCCTTGTCGGGTCGGTTACTATAGCCGTGTAATATCCGTTGTCATAATTGTCATAAGTATCCGCTTCTTTTAATATGCTATTATAGTTTTCATTTTTTTTGTGTTCTGCCGCACAATAGCTTAATACTGTGCTTGTTCCAAGCAGCATCGTCAAAACTGATGTGGTGATAAATACCGCAAGCTTTCTCTTTAGATTCTTCCTATACATGTCATCAATCTCTGTATAGTGCTCAAGGTCATACATCAGCTCAGCTGCGCTCTGATATCTGTTGTTTGGATCCGGCTGTGTACACTTTGTAATAATACGTTCAAGACCACCTGACAATGTTGGGTCAATTTCTCTGATCGGCCTTATTTCGTAAGGTGGCTCACAGGGATTCATTCCCGTAACAAGATGATACATTGTGGCTCCCAGACAATATATATCTGTTCTCGCGTCTGTCTGCCCCATTCCACCAAACTGTTCCGGTGCAGCATATCCCATCGTGCCAAGACATGTTGTATCCTCTATGTTATTTTCCTTATATTCCCTTGCTGTTCCAAAATCTATAAGCACCACATTTCCATCAGGCTTTAGCATTATGTTTGCCGGCTTCATATCACGATATATGATTGGCGGGTTCTGTGAGTGCAGATATCCAAGAACATCGCATAGCTGTTTGGCCCACTTTATCACATTTTTCTGCGACTGGGCTCCGTACTCCTGCAATGCTGTCTTGAGAGAATTTCCCTCTATATAATCCATTACGATAAGGAATCTGTCATCCTCATCTATGACATCGACAATATCAGGAAGACTGGGATGGCTCAGTTTTTTGAGCATATTGGTCTCCGCAACAAGACTTTGCTTTACCACCTCAAAATCCTTTACTCCATCCTTTCTGACCTCTTTTATTGCCCACTGTTTGTTTGCCCTTTCATTCATAGCCAGGTACACAACGCTCATTCCGCCGTGTCCAACTTCGTTTAGTATCTTGTATTTTCCGTCAATTAAAGAGCCTATTTCAAGCATCTGTTCCTCCTACTGTGCCTTTATGAGCGCTGCTGTTATATTATCGCGCTCTCCTCTTTGCATGCTGAGTCTGATGAGCTGCTCCAGTCTGTCGTGCATATTCTGCCCGTCTACAGCTGCTGCCGGTTTCAGCATCTCATAGATTTCCTGTTCTGATACCTCATGCCTGAAGCCATCTGAACAAAGCAGAAGTGACATTCCATTTTTCATTGCCCCGGCCCTGTACTCCGGCTTTACCTCTGCTGATGCCCCGACACACTGCAGCAGTACATTCCTTCGCGGGTCTTTCATAGCCTGCTCCTGTGTCATATTTCCATTCATAATTTCCCGCTGTACATATGTCTGGTCTGTCGTAAGCCTTTCTATATGGTCTGAAAGGCTATATATTCTGGAATCGCCCACGTTTATAATGTAGTAGGCTTTTTGCGTGACAAGCAGCGCTACCACTGTTGTTCCCATGTTTACTGCATGTGCTTTGCCATATGCTTTTATTTTTTCGTTCTGTTGCTGTATTACTTCATCCCACTGTCTTTCCAGAATCAGACTGTCAATATCCGGGTTCGACGATTTGCAAAGCTCAGGCAGCTGCTCGTCACTCCATCTGTCAAATGCTCTGACTACAGTGGCACTGGCCAGCTCACCCTTCGATAAGCCGCCCATGCCGTCACATAATACTGCAAATGCCATGTCTCCTTTGCATGTTGAGAAGCACTTTACCAGCAGACTATCCTGATTAGTTTCTTTTACGATTCCTCTGTCCGTGTCAGCTGCTATTTCAAATCTCATACTCACTCCTCCCAGAATTCAAAATCTTCGTTGCCAAGTCTGCCTTGAAGGGCATGCGCTTTCGCGCATGCCACAGACATTGTTGTTTTTCCCACACCACCACATGGTAATGTAAATACATAGGTAATTATCTTATTGCTCATCATTGTCTTTCTTTTCTTTCATTTTTTTTCTCATATAATAAACGATTATCAATATCGCAATTATAAGTACAAATAATAATATTGCTCCAATTATATATACTGCCTTATCATTGTTTGTTTCTACTGATTTGACATCTGACGAATTTGATTCCATAGGTACATCATCTTCGGCAATCTCTGTATCTGCTTCTGTATCCTTACCATATATTTTTTTCACTTCATTGGTCTTTCCACCTTCGTCAACAGAACAGTCTGCACACTCTACCATAAGCCTTGAATCACCGTCTTTTGCAGAGAGCACCTCCTTAGGTACTTCAAACTCTATCTTTCCGTCATGCTTGTCCAGATAGTCAAGCATATCGTCTCCCGACATTTCCTTGATAACCTTTTTTTCTTTGTCATCCTTGCCCACTACAGTAATCTTTACACGTCCAAGCTTTCCACCATCATCCTTCGGCATCAATACTGCATTCTTTGAGCCAATATAGTTTTCATTGTTTTTATCTACACCTGTCAATGTATATGTAGGTGCTGTCTTGTCCACAATAAATTCAATATTTACACTCTTCACATCACTATAGGCAACTGAATCTGCTTTGTCCTTTGTCTCCACAACGATATTGTACTGACCCTCTTTTTCAAATACCGCATTTGATATCACATATTCGTACTTATGCCAGCCATCGCTTTCACTTACATTATTCACACTGAAGTCTGTTCCCTGCTTAAGTGCTTTTCCATTTACTTTGACAGTACAGCTGGTAACTTCATCCGGATTTATCTCTCTGACTACCACATCATGGTATACCTTCTGCACATAGTAATCCTTTACAAGCTTCATCGTATTGTCATCCAGCGAGAAGATTGAACCGCCTTTGTTTATGGAGAAATCCATCAATTTTTCTCCCTGCCCTGCAGTCTCTGTCACCTGCTTTCCGCCTGCATCTATAATATTGACTGTTTCATAAGAATTTCCGGCCTTATCCTGTGCATGGCATGTCAGTGAATACACTCCATCCTCATTGAGATTTCTAAACTCTACACGTTGTCCGTTTGTAATTGATATCACATTTCCGGTAATCGTTTTTCTTACGAATCTGCTATTTTCATATACCTCAACTGTAAGCACCGGTGAAAAGTATTCAAGATTAGTATCTGTGCACTCTATTACAAATGACATATTTCCTGAATTATTGTTTACTGAGCCCGGGGTTACTCCGTTGATTGTTACAACAGGCTTTGTCGTATCTATGCAGAATTCCTGCTTTGCAAGGTCTTTTGCCTTATTGCCGGCTTTGTCTGTATATGCAAGTGACCATGTATATGTGGCATCCGCATCAAAGCTTAATGTTGCCGTATGTATATCACCATTATCTGACCAGCTTCCAAATGCCGGTGCTGCTACTGATTTTCCTGCATCCTGCGCAGTCATGCTCAGTGCTATTCTGCTTGTATCAAAATTGTGCTCTGTGATTGTCACAGTTGCTGTTCTCTTTTTATTATAATAGTTTCCGTTTGATGCACTGTTGTTATCATATGCTACCGAAATAACAGGTGCTGTCGTATCAATTGTAAATTTTGTCGGTGCAAGCGAATTTGCATAATCCACTCCTGCTGCGGCATTTCCCGCAATGTCTTTTACTCCGATTCCAAATGTGTAATCGTCATCATGTCCGTAATATATTGTGGCAACATGTACTGTATCATCACCGTTACCGCTTCCACCTTCTGTGCTCCAGTCTGAAAGAGCAGGTGCCTTACCTGCTGCGGCTTTTATTTCCGCTGCTACCTTTGATGCATCAAAGTTACGCTCTGTTACTTTTACGGTTGCTGTTCGCGGTGCTTTGAAGTATGCTGTGTCTCCAAATGATGTATCTGCACTGTTATTGTCATAGCTTACCTGCACTGTTGGTGCTGTTGTATCTATTTTTATGTATTTTGTTACTGTGTATGCCGTTCCTGCATTGTCTGTTGCGGTAACATCTATACGCACTTCATTACTGTTGTTTGAAGCCGCGCTTATGTCAAATTGCTCTGTTACATGATTTTCCAGATCTTTTAAGCCCGCTGCTGTCTTATCATAGCTATATAATGTTCCATCCTGTGTCGGCTGTCCCATATTTGTTACCGTATAGTTTACGCTCTTTATTCCTGATGCAACTCCTGTGGCATTCTCATCTGATACCTCTATACTTACCGGCACATCTGCACTGTACACTCCTGATGCTGTCTCAGGTGTGATGACTGATATTGCCGGTGCGCATGTATCAACTACCAATCCATTTGTGCTGATATATGAAACATTACCGCTTAAATCTGTAACCCTGACATATACCACGCAGTTTTTGTTCTCGCATTCTATCGGTTCACTGAAGGTGCCATCCTCATTAAGGCTGTCAAGTGTCTTCCAGTCAGCCTCCTGAATACTGTCTACGTCAATTATTGCATCCTCTGCTGAAACGAAATACTCTGCTGACTTGATGCCGCTATGCTCATCTCCAAGCTGTCCGGCAATATTGACCTTCTTGGCAGCAAATCTTGAAATCTCATATTTGTCTTTTGGCAGCAATAAATCCCACACGGTATCCATACCTGTTGAAAGTCCGTCAAACCTGATATTTCCTGTCGGCGACTGTACATCAATTACAAACTCTGCTGATTTGTCTCCTTCTATCTCAAATCCATTATCTGAATTACCACACAAATCTTTTGCACTGACACTCAGCTCATACTTGTGTCCTGCATTGAATACGAGCTGCTTACTGTAAACAGCTTCTGCTCCCTCGCCTGTCTTTACCCAGTATGACTTTTCAGACCATGCATCTGACTGTGTCTGTTCATTTCCATCAACCTTTACATTGATTTTTGTTTCATCGGGGTCAAAGAAAAGCTCATTCTCTTTTACCGAAATGGTTGCAATCCTGTTTTCCCTGTAATACTCAGTGCCTTTTACACTGCTGATGCACTGTGGATCCGGCTGCTCAGGTGTACCATATGTCACTGTTATTACAGGCGCTGCCTTGTGAATATAAAATGGCTGGCTGCCACTTGCTGTCAAATCCGCTACAGTCACGTTTCCTGCCTCATCAACAGCTTTAACATATACATCTGCCTTTTTATCCAGATAAGCCTCAGCCGATACATTTATGATTCCTGATTCATCAAGCTCATTCCATGCACCTTCATCATCCGATACTGACTGATCATCTGTCACTATCTGGTATTTTGCTGATACAACACCTGAAATGCTGTCAGCTACACTTGTTTTTATACGGACATCGTCATTGAAATATTTTCTGTTTTTGCCCGCTTCCGGCTCTATACTGACATCAGGTGACTGACTGTCCATGCTGAACTTGAAGCTGTCACCTTTAACCTCTGTCTTAAGACCGGCATAATCAGTTGCCTTTACTGAAAGCATCAGATCAATTCCGTTAAACTGCTCTGCTGCCGGAATGGTTATCCTTCCTTCCCCGCTCTCGTCAAGCTCAACAGTCTGTCCTGATACAATTTTCCTTTTCCCGTCAAATACAGTGTATTCAACACTCTTAATTCCTGATAAGCTGTCAGCAGCCTTAACGATATAGCTTATACCATCCTTATGCCAGCCTTTTTCATTGGCTGCTGTCATGGTATCCTGTGACACTGTAAGCTCCGGTGGCAGGGTATCAACAACCAGCTTCGATGTGGAGAAAAATGCTGTCTCGCCATTACAATTGTCCTGAGCCTTTACATATACGTTATATGAAGTATCCTTCAGATCAGATGTATTAATCTTGTACTTATATCGGGCATCATATGTATCCTCAATAAGCTCTAACGGCTTCCAGGCTGAATCATCAAGCGCTTTTACCTGCTCATCATTTAAAATACTGCCACTTTCATCTGATTTATTCACATAGTAGAATGCCTGCTTTATTCCGCTGATATCCTCCAGCTGTCCATATACATTTGCTGCCTGCTGACTGGCCATATTCTGCTCGTCTATTAAATCAGCATCATATCCAATAGTACCTGAAGGCGCTTTTCTATCCACATAAAACGGCTGCTCTATTGAGCTTGTATCATTGCACTCATGCTCCGCCTGATCCTTCGCATACATTCTGATTATCTGATATTTGTGTTCCTCATCCGCTTTTGTACCAAATGTGATGCAGCTGCTATAATCAGCCCCTGTCACGATCCAGTCACTATACTCTATTCCTGCATCAATCAGCTTCTGGGCATTATCGACATCAAATACATCGAATTCTTCCCGGTCATCAACCTTTACCCAAAGCTGTGTGGAACCATCATCCAAAGAGACATCGTGGATATTCATGTCTACTTTTCTGACATTTCCATAATAATCCACAGCATCCTTTGTGAAAGCAGGTTTATCATCCTCCTTTGGATTCAATGTTATCTTTGGAGGCTGTGTATCATATTTGTAGTCGAGCTGCAGACTTCCAATATCTGTGATAGCTCCGCTTTCCTTGTCCTTACGTGCTATTACAAGAGTCTGACTGTTATCACCCTGCTGTGGCATAAGCTGATATTTATCAGCTTCAATCCATTCATCACCTTTTCTAACCACATATACCGCCTGATTGTCACTTGCCAGCGATAATGTAGGTGCTTCTACATAAAACTGTGTACCCTGCAGCATTGTCCCTGTCAGGCTGTTATTCATACTGCTGTAATCATATTCTTTGATGGTGACAGTATATTCTGCCTCTGCTGACTTATATTTGTCATCTTCTGCTTTTGTCACCTTTACCCTTACAGTTCCGGTATCCTTTGCTGTCCATATACCGTTTGATGCAAAGTCTGTATCCTTTTCAATCAGATTTTTGCCTTCTACAACAGTGTATTTTAAATTGTCAACGGCTGCATCCGCCCTGTCGGATTTTACCACCGGAACAACTTTGTTCCCCACATAAATATCATCCGCCGGTGTATACTCTACCGTCAGCTGCTGTGGCTGTTTTTCCTCGGTGGCATTATTATCCGAATCCTGTTCATCTGGAATTTTACTGTCAGATATATCATCCGAGGCTGCGTCGTTAGATATATCATACTCTGAAGAGGGTGTATCAGCACTTACCGGTGTTGCCGGAAGCGATGTCGCACCCATTACAGAAGCTAGCATGATTGCTAGTAACCTGTTAAGTTTTTTATTAAACACTCTCATATCTCCTTTTCTATAGTATTTTTTGTAACTATTCCGTTACGATTTTATTTATATTCCCACTCTTTATGCCATTATACAAAACAATGGTCACACAACGGTCACACGGAGACAACTTTGTGAAAATTGCATAATAAAAGCGCCGAAAATTGCACATTTTTTAGACAATTTTCGGCGCTTTTTTGGATTATTTTTTTGTAACTATTATTTATTATACTTGTTGTATATCTTTTCAAACGCAGGCATGGAGCGCTTTATCATTTCCCTGTCCACACAGTATGATATTCTTACCCAGCCAGGACAGCCGAAGCCGTCTGCTGCTACTATGAGCACATCCTCCTCCTTTGCCTTCTCGCAGAATGCATTGCTGTCATCCTCGAGTGCCTTTACAAACATATAAAAGGCTCCGTCCGGCTTGAAGCAGTGATAGCCTATCCTTGTGAGTCCCTCGTACAGAAGGTCTCTGTTTTCTTTGTAGGCATTGATATCACCGGTTGCCCCCTGGCATTTTACTATCATCTTCTGGAACAGGCTTGGTGCACACACGTAACCGAGTGCTCTTCCCGCACCACAGACTGCTGCATACAGCTCAGCCTTATCGTACACCTCATCAGGCACGAGGACGTATCCTATTCTCTCTCCCGGCAGCGAAAGTGATTTGCTGTATGAGTAGCATACCAGTGTGTTGTCGTAATATTTGGTCACAAACGGTACCTTGATTCCGTCGTAGACTATCTCTCTGTACGGCTCATCTGCGATAATGAATATCGGTCTTCCTATCTCCTTAGACTTTTTCTCAAGGAGGTCTGAGAGCTTTTTGATGGTCTCCTCAGAATATACTGTGCCGGATGGGTTGTTTGGTGAATTGATTATGACACCTCTGGTGTGCTCACTGATTCTCTCCTCAAGCGCAACGAAATCTATCTGAAAATGCTCTGTGTCTGCAGGCACCTCTACAAGTCTTGCGCCTGCTGCATTCACAAATACCTTGTACTCCGGGAAATATGGCGCTATGGTAATAAACTCATCATATGCGTCGCTTGTCAATGCGCGAAAGCAGATTGACAGCGATGCCGCTGCTCCCATTGTCATGTAAAGGTTGTCTGCATTAAAATGTGTGCCGTGTGTGTTGTTCAAAAATTCAGCTATTGCCGCTCTCGTTTCCACGTCTCCCTGTGCTGAGGTGTAGCCGTGCAGCGCAACAGAATCATAATCTGTCACAAGCTCCTTTATTGTGTCGTTTACTATCTGCGGAGCCGGTATGCTCGGGTTTCCTATTGAGAAATCATATACATTTTCCTTACCTACAATTGCTGCTCTTTTTTTACCATACTCGAAAAGCTCCCTGATTGCTGAGCGCACGCTTCCGAGCTGGTACATGCTTTCGTTTACTACCATTTTCCTTGTCTCCTTGTCTCTGATGATCTTGCATGTTTACTATTATAATATGATATGAGGGTTTATCCTGATATGAATGCCTCCATCCCGTTCCTCTTCGTCATCTCAATATGCTCCTTAAGCTCGCGGGCTGACATTCGCAGTGCACCCAGGCTCATGACCGTCTGCTGCTCCAGTCCGTCCGAGGTTGCCACTGTTACCTTGTACCTGTCACGTATGCCAAACACAGTCTTTTCGATAAATGCATCGGCTGTCTCGTCCTGCTTTGTATACACAACCTCTATGTTGTGGAAGGTCTCTCTCTTTCCGGCATTGCCCTTCACCTTGTACGCATCAAACACCAGCAGCAGATGACAGCCCTTATAGCCCTGGTAATCCGATAAAACATCCTTCAGCGCATCTCTCGCCGAATCGATGTTTATGCGTGAAAGCTCCTTTAAATCCTCCCATGCAAATATTATATTATATCCGTCAACTATCAGGTACTCTTCCCCCGGGGATTTCTTCGGATAAATCGGATTGCCGTGCTTATCATGCTTTACGGTGCGCGGTTTACCACTTAGACCTTCATACTCATTTTTCTTTTTACCTGACCATTTGCGCCTCTGATCCTCTGCGATATCGTTTTTTCCCATGCCAAACTCCCTGGCATAAACATCTGCAAGCTGCGCATCAAGCTCAACTGATGACATACCGGAAACAGCTTTCTCAAAGCTCGTCCTGCGGCGGTTTCCGGCAAGCGCCTGCGCATCCTCCGCTGAAAATGCATTCTGCGTGCGGGCACTCGCTGCAAGTGCCTCCTCAGACTCATCTCCGTGGTAGACATACGGCAGGTGCATATGCTCCGGGACCTCATCCCACGGCACCACGTAGCCTGAGCCGTGCGCACAAAATACCGAGCCTGTCGGATTGCGGAAATCCTCCTCGCTGTCATAGTGCATCTGCGCAATCACCTCCGCAGGATTGTGACACTCATCATAACCCCACAGCTCCAGTGTCAGGTGCCCGAGCCCCTTTGTATACGCATGCACCAGACTCACATAATCCTGCATTGTCGCAACCGGTGCCTTTCCTGTAATTGTTGCCATCTCCCTCGCAGCGGTTGTGGCAAACTGCGGGCTCTCGGCTCTTGCAAATCTCTGCTCCAGATCTGTCATTGCACGGCCGACATACTCCATCGGCACCTGTAGGATAAAGCTGTAGTATGGCTCCAGCAGCACGCTCTCTGTGGATTTAAGTCCCTGGCGGATTGCTCTGTATGTAGCCTGGCGGAAATCGCCTCCCTCCGTATGCTTTACATGTGCTCTTCCTGTAAGAATCGTGACCTTCACGTCGGTAAGCGCCGAGCCTGTGAGTACGCCCCTGTGCTCCTTTTCCTCAACGTGTGTGGCTATGAGGCGCTGCCAGTTTTTGTCGAGCACATCCTCACTGCAGGTAGATGTAACTGTGATTCCGCTGCCACGCTCCGCCGGCGACAAAAGCAGATGCACCTCTGCATAGTGGCGCAGCGGCTCGAAATGTCCTACTCCCTCGACAGCCCTTGCTATCGTTTCCTTATATACAATGCTGCCCGGTCCAAACGTGACAACAACACCAAACCTGTCCTTTATGAGACGCACAAGCACCTCCATCTGCACCTGTCCCATGAGCTGCACATGGATTTCCTTAAACTCCTCCACCCACACTATGTAAAGCTGTGGGTCTTCCTCCTCAAGCTGCTTTAGCTTTTCCATAAATGCCGCCGGATTTACATCGTCCGGCAGAATCATCCTATAGTTTAGTACCGGCTCAAGTATTGGCATATTGGACTGCAGCTCACTACCCAGCCCCTGCCCCGGAAATGTCGAGCTAAGACCTGTGACAGCAACTATCTCACCCGCCTCTGCCACATCAGCTATCTCATATTTTTCACCGGAATACTTTCTTATCTGGTCGATTTTCTCAATCAGATGACCTTTCGCCTCGTCACCGCCATGAGCCTTATACTCTATTTTGTCCCTGACCCTAAGACAGCCTCCGGTAACCTTTAAAAATGTCAGCCTGCTGCCTCTGTCATCCCTGCCTATCTTGTATACGCGGGCAGAAAATTCGTCAGGGTAATTTCTTTCACACATAAACCGCGAAAGTCCCTGAATCAGCGTATCCACTCTGTCAAGCTTAAGCGCTGAGCCGTAAAAACAGGGGAACACCTCCCTTTGCGCCACCGCCTGCGCAATATGTGCATCCGCAAGCTCTCCCGATTCCATAAATTCATCTAAAAGAGGCTCGCTGCACATGGCAAGCTCATCAAATAAATCCTGTGAAGAAAAATCCACGCAGCCATCACTCAACTCGCTCTTTAGCTCTGCCTGCACTTTCTCCGCATCCGTGCCCTGCATATCCATCTTGTTTACAAAAATAAATGTCGGCACGTTATAGTGCTTTAAAAGTCTCCACAGTGTGCGCGTGTGCCCCTGCACTCCATCAGTTGCGCTGATTACAAGTATTGCATAGTCGAGCACCTGAAGGGTACGCTCCATCTCTGCCGAGAAATCCACATGCCCCGGTGTATCAAGCATCACTACATGCCATGCACCGGCTGTATCTGCCGCATTTGTTGTGCGCGCTGCATCTGCTCTACCTGCTGTGCGTCCTGCATCTGCTGTATCTGCTGCATTTGTACCTCGCGAAATATCAAGCCTTGCCTGCTTTGAAAAAATGGTTATTCCACGCTCACGCTCCTGCGCATCGTTGTCTAAATATGCATCCTGATGGTCCACGCGCCCGAGTGAGCGGATCTGCCCGGTGCTGTAGAGCATGGCCTCAGACAGGGTTGTCTTTCCCGCATCTACATGTGCGAGAATGCCTATTGTAATGTGATTGTTTGTCATTTTCTGCTCCATATATGCCTCAATCCAAGAACAGAGACACCTGTGGATGTCTCTGTGTCAGCCTTTATATCATAATCCGTTGATTTCCTAAATTATAGCATTTTGTGGTTGCTCTGTCATCTTTTTTCTTGATTGACAGCGTGGTGTCAAGCTTGCGTCCGGACAGTAACAAATAGTGCCACTCAATTGACAAATATTTATTCCATACATATAATGTGATTACGGAAATTTTTGAATGGTATGGAAATAATGCGAGGATAATATGAACAAAAAAGAAGTATTGGAACTAAAACGAAGATTAAAAAAAGACCAGGCAACATTCACCCGGCTGGTCGGCTGCTACGTGGACTGCAACCATGAAAAGGTCTGCAAATTCGGTGGCAAATTTCTCACTCTGGAGGAGGATGAATACTACAAATATCTGGAGATTTCAAACAAGGTGCTTTCCGGCACTCTCGGAAACAACCTGCTCAATCTGCAGTTTCCACTTGAGGAGGAAGAGGTCGGAGGCCGCCAGCAGATTCTCATGGCGCTTCGCGACAGCGAGCTTAATGATGAGACTCTGCTCGATACATACTATGACCTGGTCATCGACACCTACGATGAGGCCGGAAACTATCTGATTCTTTTGTATCTCGACAGCTACGATGTCATGACACGCACAAAGGACAACATCAACGTGGATGAGTCCGAGGAGGTGTACAAATACATGCTCTGCGCCATCTGCCCTGTCACACTTTCAAAGCCGGGCCTTGGCTATCTGGAAAAGGAGCAGCGTATCGGAGCCCGCATAAGGGACTGGGTAGTCGGCGCACCTGAGACAGGCTTTTTATTCCCTGCCTTCAATGATAGGAGCACTGACATACACTCCACTCTTTTCTATACGAAAAATACCAAGGAGCCTCACTCTGAGTTTATGACAAACGGCCTCGGCTGCGGTGTGGAGCGCACAGCTACTGAGCAGAAGATGGCTTTTCATTCAATCGTCAGAAACGTGCTAGGTGCTGAGGACGAAAGCACTGATGACAAGCTGCTTGATATCCAGCAGAATCTGTCCGAGATGGCCGATGACTACGCTGAGACTCACGATGATGACGACGATCCGTTCATTCTCGACAGCGAGGCTATGAACAAGGTGCTTAGTGACTGCCATGTCTCTGAGGAAAAGATTTCACGCATTGAAAAATCCGTCAATGAGGCCTTCGGTGACAAGCCGCCTATCGCAGCCAATGTCATTGATTCAAAGGCTCTTGCAGCTAATGAAATCCGCGTGGAAAAGCTTGCTCTTGAGAGCCAGGTCGGCGATTTAACTCTTGAGCTCAATGAGAAAAATGCGCAGCTTGAGGAGAAGGATTCTGTTATACAGGAGAAAAATAATCAGATTGAAGAGCGCACCTCACAGCTTCTTGAGAAGCAGGAAGAGATTGATAATTACACTGCCCAAATTAAGACCTATGATGTGGTGCTTCATGTAAAGCCGGAGAAGGCTTCACAGATTCATGCGCAGGTCATCAATGGGGAGAAGTGTCTCGTCATTCCTATGAGGGAGAATGAGAATGCGACCATAAATGGGGTGAATACAAGTTTATAGGGGCTTCGCATATTCAGGCTGTGAGGACCGGCCTAGCATGCAGTATATTCCTCAGAAAAATATAAAATCAGCCACGGCATCCATTTGCGGATAGTTTATTGATAGTTTGCTATGAATTATCGCATCCACATTTTATGGAACGCCGTGGCAGTTTATATTTTTCTTCGGAACACACCGCATACTCTCCGGTAAATTTAGGGTACTTACCGGTTTACCAGCTCAGCACCTCATGGCCATCCTCTGTGACAAGTACCATGATTTCCCACTGGGCTGATGGAAGTCCGTCATCGGTGTATACTTCCCAATTGTTCTTGTCATCTACGTAGATATCGGCCTTGCCCATGTTGACCATTGGCTCGATGGTAAATATCATGCCGGGTGCCATAACCATGTCGGTGCCGCGCTTGGTGTTGTAGCCTACCCACGGATCCTCGTGAAATTCAAGTCCCACTCCGTGTCCACCGATTTCACGCACTACTGTGTAACCATTTGCAAATGCATGGTCGTGCACCGCCTGTCCCATATCTCCGAGGAAGCCCCACGGCTTTACCTCTTTGAGTCCAAGCTCCACACACTCCTTTGTGACTTCAACGAGCTTTTTCTTCTCAGGGCTTACATTTCCGATACAGTACATTCTTGATGAATCCGAAAAATATCCGTTTAAAATTGTAGAACAGTCTACATTTATGATGTCACCATCCTTTAAGATGACGTCCTTTGAAGGAAATCCGTGACAAACCTGCTCATTTACTGATGTACATACGCTGTAAGGATAACCCTCATAGTTGAGCGGTGCTGGGATGCCACCCATGCTGATGGTCATATCATAGACTATTTTATCAATCTCTGCTGTGTTCATACCCTCGTGGATATGCTCTCCTATGTAGTCGAGCACTGCGACATTTATCTTGGCGCTCTCCTTGATTCCCGCTATCTGGTCAGGTGTCTTGATGATTGAATGGCTCGGTATCTTATGATGTGCCTCAGCAAGCTTTTCAAGCTTCATATCAAATGCCGCATGACAGGTCTTATATTTCTTTCCGCTGCCACACCAGCAAGGGTCATTTCTTCCAATTTTTGTTGACATAAAATCTTCTTTCTAGTGATCAAGAGTAACGTTTCCCATATCGACTCTTTTCCACACTTTTTCTTTTATTTTATAGTTATTTTTCTCCAGCAGCTTCTCATATCTGCCTCCCGAGAAATCATAATCCGTTATATCGGCATTGTCAAGCCCTGCATATATTTCCTGATATTTCCGGGCTATTGCAGACTTTTCCATGGACGAATAAATATCCTTTTTTTCGACTCCAAGCTTCTTTGCACCATCTATATCAGACAAATCATACCAGAAGTCCTTCTCGGAATTTTTCAAAGCTGCTTTCTCATCGTCAGTAAGTGTAATGCCCTCTTTTTTGGCCATCTCATAAAAAATCTCATCGTGAATGGCCATGGACATAGCTGCTTTACGCGCTGTAACACGGACAAATTCACCGTTTGTGTGGATATTCCAATACTTGTTTGGATTATCGGAATCATACACAAGAGCCTGCTTCTCGACATTCAGCTCCTCATATGCCACATAAAATGCCATATCGCGCAATGTCAGCTCTTTCCCATTCACGGTAACAGCCACGTCTTCCAGATGCTCATTGTATACAATATTCTGCTTCATATCATGATAATTATATGCATACACGCCGGCTATGACAGCCAGCACTGCAAGTATAATTGTTGTGATGTGTTTTCTTATTTTGCGCAAAGCTTTGCAACCACCTGATTTATGACCTTTCCGTCAGCCTTGCCCTTGAAATGCGGCATGACTGCCTTCATTATCTGTCCTTTGTTTCCTGTTGCGATCACATCCGAAAACTGCTCTGTGAGCTCCTTTTCTACCTCTTCTGCCGACATCATTGCAGGAGCGTACTCCTCAAAGATTGCATATCTAGTATTGTACTCATCAAGCAGATCTGTTCTTGTTGCAGGGCATGTGTCAATCTGCTCCTTCACAGACTTCATTTCCTTAAGGATGACCTTGTTGACAAGCTCCTCCGGTATATTGTCTCTGCAGCCCTCATCTATTGCCGCCTTTTTGGCTGCCGATACAAGTGAGGATATAGCATCCTTTCTTACCTTGTCTCTTGCTTTCATTGCTGCAATCATGTCTTTTTGTAATTGTTCCATCTGCATGGCTTGTTCCTCCTGCTTTTCTTACTTTATTTACAGGCTTGCTAGTTCGTTTTGTGCGAATTGGTGCCATCTGCTTCTATAATACACCTTATATGCGAAAATTGCTATCGTTTATTGCAATGAGTTTGTTTCATGAAAAAAAGAGCCGGTAAGTATAATAAATATACTTATCGGCTCCTAATCATCCTATACAAGACGTCGTATAGCAAGTATTGTATGACACTGCACGCTTCTGTTTGCCGTGATTCCTGCCTTTGTGGACTGTGCCTCCACTATCACACCACCACCTGCATATATAGCTACATGTCCCGGATATACCACTACGTCTCCCGGCTGTATATTATCGAAGGATACGGCCTGTCCCACAGACTTAAATGCCTGTGAATATCTCGGTGTGCTGATACCAAAATGTTCATATACCTCATGCACAAAGCCCGAACAGTCTACACCGTTTGTAAGACTGTTTCCCGCCCATACATATGGATTGCCCACAAACTGCATAGCGTATGATACTACAGAGCTTCCTGAAACTCCTGTTGAAGCACTCGGGTTCTTTCCACCGCCTGATGCATAATCACTGGCAATGCTTCCGCCCTTACCGGCTCCGCCACCATCATAGCTTGAACTGCCTGATGAGCTGTTCGCTCTGGCAGCAGCGGCAGCCGCTGCTTCCTGCTCCTGAATGATCTTGCCCTGTGCCGTAATGATATTCTGATAATTGTCTGCCTGCTGCTGTGCCTGAGCTATCTGGCTTGCATACTGCTCCTTCTGGTTTTCAAGGGCTACTATAGCCGCCTCGACATCTGCCTGCTGCTTCTCATAGTCATCCTGCATGGCTGTGAGCTCATTCATGTCTTTGTCAAGCTTAGTACCAATTTCCTTCACCTGCTCAACTGCTGCCTGATAAGAATCCATAAGAGCACGATCCGAATCATATACATCTGACACGTACTCTATACGATTGAGCATATCTGTGATACCATTTGACTCAATAATTGCTGTCCAGATATTGTCCTCAGCGCTGTTTTCATACATGAACTGTATACGCTTCTTCATGGCGTCATACTGCTCCTGCTGCTTTTCCTGAGCAGCTGCAAGATCCTTCTGATTCTGCTCTATCTCTGCCTGTTTGCTTGTGATATCTTTCTGAAGCTTCTTTTGTGCTGCAAGAATCTCATCAAGCTTTGCGGATTTATTCTTTATATCATCAGCAGTAGTCTGCTGCTGATCCTTTAAACCATTAATCTCATTCTTCTTATCCTTGAGATCCTGCTCAGCCTGTGACTTCTTCTTCTCTGCATCCTTCTGCTTCTGTGTCTTGGCATATACTTTCTCAAGTCCACTGTTTATGTATCCGCTAAATGTAGTGCCCTCTACTGCCGGTCCTGTAAAAACGAGTGCCGATGTTAACACAGTACATATAGCACGTGTCCATTTCTGATTCATTTTATTCCTCCTGTAATACGACGGTCAGATTAATCTTACCCTCCACAATTTACGTTCAATATACATTCGGATATATTATCGCACAAAATGAATCTTTTTTCCACACCTTTTTATGAATTTACAGAATTTTCCACATTTTGACCCTCATTTATGATTCACATCCGCGCTATTATAAGCCTGTCATCAGGTTTGATGATATCGGATGTCAGAGCATTTATTTCCATTATGTTTTCAACAGTGGTGCGGTATCTTTTTGCAATGTCCCACATTTTATCATCCTTCTGCACTATATAGCCGACCAGAGCTGCTTCAGCCTCAGTTTCAGGCGCGTTCTTTTCCTGCTCCACCGATGTTATGACTGACACTTCATCCTGCTGCAGGGCAATAGCGTTTATGCTGACAACACCCTTAATTTCATATTCGCTGTTGTCGAGCAGGTTGACCTGCACCTGGTCTACCTGCACATTTACCTCGCAGCAGGTATTAGCATCCATGCCCGGTATCTCAACGAACTGTTCAAACGGCACAGAGTCTGTATGCATCTCTATCGGACAGCCATCGTCCTCCACAATATTCACACAGTTCACCTGCAATACACCTGACACAATAATTCCTGTGTCTGCATTTTTTATCTGTGCAATAGCGGCCTGCGTCTTTGTACCGCAGATTCTTAAAATTCTCTTTTTGCTGTTTTCTCTGTACAACTGCTCCAAAATACGGCATTTTGTGTCATTTTTCATAAGAAGGCTGCATACCTTCATATTTTCAAACACAGGTTTTACCGGACATGATACGCTGTACATGTCATTGAGCACCTCTACTGTTTCCTCACTCCAGACCTTTCCATCCACCGCAAGCGCTGCCTCAATCGAAAGCTGCCTGAGCTCTCCGTCATAATCATTTTCCGCCTCAACCTGATGCATGGCAGGCTGTGTGCGAAGCCAGGCAATATTTCCGGCATTATCACCCTCGCAGCGTATTTCATTTGAAAAACCCTCCTGCACCTCAAAGCAGCAAATTTCCTGTTCTTCACTCAGATACACTATACACGCATGGCACTCGCCTGTCAGTGTGATATGGTCACGCTCGTATGTATACTCCAGATTTCTCATATCAACAAGACTTGATATGAGCTTGCATATATTCGGCTTGGTCTTTGGCAAGGTGACGACATTTTTAATTCTGACAATATCCCTTACAACACTGTCAAGCTTAAGCACCTTCATCTGCCCCATAAGCTGCTCCACGTCCTTGTCATCAATCCTTTGTGCAACCTCAAGATTTTCTTCCCTCTCTCCATAAAGCTCCACGCTTATAATGCCTCTGACCGAGAGCTTTCGCGAATTGATAACCCCAACCGTAAGCTCATCAAGCCCGGTATACACACGAACCGTATCCTTCTCGCAGACTCCTTGAAGCACAAGCTTCTCCTGAAACGGTATTGCATCCTTTATATGCTCCACTCTGTTTCCGCCGATATTTTCCTCCGGCTCATCGCCTTCAAAAACTTCCTCTCTCGTATACAGCACTTCGAATTCAATGCTTCCACTCAGCCAGATATTCTCGCCTGACGCTTTTATCTCATCAAGCTTTACCTGCCCGTTCTGGCAAACCACTTTGAAAACATCAGGCTTGTTGTCCTTTATGACATAATCCCTGTCGAAGCCAACCTGCGACATATCCTTTACCTTTTCTATGCATTGTCTGATTTTTTGTGTAATTAATTCCATAAAAAATACCCCACTTCAAATATGTATATAAAATACATATTCAAGATGGAGTAACTTTATGCAGATGCAAATATTTAAATTCATGATCATTATAATAAAGATGTAACATCTTTACTTCATGATACTAGCAAAGCTGCATCCTTATATCCTTTGTAATCACATCAGTGTAGGTGAAAGATAAGAGCTGTGGCGGATTCTGCTCAAACTCATCATCTATCAGAACCGTAAACACACTTGGGTATGCCTGCTGAATAACCCCCTCCTGGATGTCAACCTTGTTGCGGCCGAGATCCTGCTGGATTTTTACCCTGTTGCCACACTGCTGGTGAATCGATGCTCTGACTTTTCTAATTTCTGTCTGTTCCATTTTAAGCCTCCTTATTGTGGGTATGCCCACTGGCACATAACTATAGTCCTCATGGTAACCAGTATTGTAACGACGGTGTCATATATATGAAATCAATCTCTGTATAAATATAAAACAGGTCAAATTAATCAACAATTATATCAATCAATATATTTGAATATATAAATATGTCACCACAATATCTAGTAACTTTACTATAGCAAAGTATTGCAGTGATAGCAATAGGGCATTAGTACTGATTGTCAGTTTTTTCGCAACTTTTAACACAATTTACGAAATTTTCACTCAAACACAACAGGCATTTCACTCAATTCCGTCTTTATTACTATATACGGATAACTCGCCTGATTGCTGACCTTCTCGCCCTTATCCGGGGCTATCAGACGCGTATCAAAATACATTGCCTTATCCTTCACATAAAACTGGTTAACCGTAATGCTGTAGCCACCGGTCTCCTTTGTGCCAAAGCCTTCCGCTATGTATAAATATTCATCATCCTTGTACGTCAGCTTCATCGCCTTTGCCTTGTTTTCATTTATCTGCTTTTTAAACTCCTCCGGGATTTCATCCCCGCAGATCACCGTGTACTCGACCATCCTGTCACTCTCCGTGCCTGAAATATTTGCGTGGCAGCCCGAAATCACTGTCGCTGCCGATATCACAAGCACACCTGCAGCCATCACCAGAATTTTTCTCAATTTTTCTGACATTTTTTCCTCTCTTTCTTATCATATCGCTTATGATATGATATAATATCAAATATTGAACTACAATTTATATAGAGTATGAAAAAGAGAGGTCAAATATGCGTTCAGTTTTAATCGTAATATTCGTATTTTTCTATCTGCTGCTCGGTCTTCCGGTGCTCGGAGCCATGTGGATAATACACAAATTTGCCCCGGCATGGGCCGATATGGCACAGCTTCGCCTGGTACAGTGGGCTTTCCGTGTCATCATATTCCTAAGCGGAGCAGACATTGAATTTATAGGGGAGGAAAATGTGCCAAAGGACGAGGCTGTACTATATATAGGAAATCACCGTAGTTTCTTTGACATCATAATCACCTACTCCAGATGTCCACGCCTGACCGGCTACATCTCAAAGCAGAGTATCACAAAAATACCGGTGCTGGGTCTCTGGATGAAGCGCCTGCACTGCCTGTTTTTGGACCGCGATGACATCAAGCAGGGACTAAAGGTCGTGCTTGCAGCCATAGATCAGGTCAAATCCGGCATCAGTATATGTGTATTTCCTGAGGGCACACGCTGCAAAAACAAAGATGACCTGACAGAGGTACAATCTTTCAAAGAAGGTACTTTCAAGATTGCCACAAAGAGCAAATGCAAGATAGTGCCAATGGCAATCATGGGAACAAATGAAATATTCGAGGATCACCTTCCATGGGTCAAAAAGAATCATGTGGTTATCCGATATGGCACTCCTATTGATCCGGCAGCACTCAGTAAAGAGGAACAAAAGCATCTCGGAGCTCATTGCAGAGAAGTGATTGTAGATATGCTTAAAGAAATGGTATAGTTTAAAAAATGGTATAGCTAAAAAACCGCCCGGTCGGGCGGTTTTTATATTTCTTCTTCCAAATCCATTTAAACAATTAAATTTTATTTTCATCAAATATGTTTTACTTCAGAACAAGCACCGAATATGCCGGCAGCTTTGCCGTTCCATCCTTATATGATGGTGCTTTCTTTGTAGTCTGAAGCATTGCAACAGCATCATTTATTCCCAATGATGACACATCCACACTTGCTTCATCCTTTGATGGATTAAATACAAGCACTGCTTTCTCACCATTGTACTCTCTTGTAAATATACACACATTCTCGTTTGACAGATCTTTTTCGAAGGTATTTGTACCTCGTGCTATCTCCGGGAAAGCATTTCTTATTGATATTGTCTGCTTCACAAAGTTGTAAATAGAGTATGGATCGTCCATCTGCTTATCAAGGGTATCATATGTCTGCTCGGTTTCTTCTGCATTCTGAGGTCCCACACACATTCCCTTAGCCTTTGAATCCCCGCTCCATCTCATGGCAAGACGCTTCGTCTCATCATTGGCTGCGCCTCTCATACCGATTTCATCTCCATAATACAGAAAAGCATTTCCTGGCATAAGAAGATTCATGGCCTGCGCCATCTTGGTTTTCTCCTCGGCATTATCTCCGTTATAGTATCCTGCACTGCGTCCCATATCATGATTTGTATAGAATGGTGCATCAATGTATGAGTCTGTATACTTCTTTATCTCATTTTCCACATCAACTATGGCATTGCCGTATGTGCTGGCACCATGATTTGCTGTACCATTGAGTACCTTTCCGATATACCCATCCTGCTGTGAAAAATCAAAGTTGAACATACTATCAATTCCACTCTTATAGTACTTCGCATACTCTCTGTATGTAGTCCAGCCCTCACCAACCATATAAGCATCGGCCTTTTTGCTCTTCACATTGTTCACAAGCCAGGTGAGGTCATCTATAGTCTCAGTCTGGTTATTATTATTGTAATAAAGCACAGCATCCAGTCTGAAACCATCCACGCCGCGGTCAAGCCAGAAGGATGTAACCTTGTCAATCTCCCCTCTTACAGCTTCGCTCTGCAGGTTAAGGTCAGGCATGCTGTCTACAAACTGTGACTCATAATACCAATTTGTGCCCGGCAGCTGGTTGTAGCCTCCGGCATTGGTTTTGCTAAAATTGTAGTAATCCACATAAGGACATTCCGAAGGATCCGGCTCTGCCCCATCAGGAAGCGACTTGATATAATCAGCAGCCGCCTTAAACCACGGATGCTCATTTGATGTATGATTCATCACAAAATCAATAATAACATTGATGTTTCGCTTGTGACACTCCGTAATAAGCGCATCAAAATCATCCAGAGTACCATACTGCTTGTCAATATTCATGTAATCCGTAATATCATACTTGTGGTATGAAGGAGAAGGCATAATAGGCATCATCCAGATTTCATTGCATCCAAGCCCCTCAATATAATCAAGCTTCTCTGTAAGTCCCTTTAAATCCCCTATGCCGTCACCGTCACTATCAAAAAAGCTATATACGAACACCTCATAACAGGTTCTGTAATTGTCCTGAATCACATTAGGATCATTTTTCGCATTCATCTGCTCCATCGCAGAAGGCTTGTACTCCTTCTTTGCTGCCGTCTCGGTATTCTTTCCACCCGCAGCACATCCCGCAAGCATTGACACCGCCATAGCTGCCGTCAATGCCACAGCAGTCAACCTGCCCGCCAATCTATTCACAGCCCTGCCGACCATGTTGTGGCCGCCTATTTTATTATTAATCATACGCACTCCTTTTCTTATTTTCTAAACTAAATTCTCACATCTTCCACAAAGTAGCAACAAACTTAGCACACAACCTGAAAGTGCTAAGTTTGCCACACCCCAATATAAACCAAAAGCCGCCGCACAAAAGTGCAGCGGCCTAAATAAAACCAAATTAGCCTTTGACAGCTCCTGTAAGTCCATCCACGTAGAATCTCTGCATGATGACGAAAAGTATTGAGATAGGTATTGATACAATAACTGCAGCAGCAGCCCATCTTGTGAACCATCCGTTTATAAACTCTTTCTCAAGCATGTTGTAAAGAAGAAGCGATACTGTCCAATACTTGTCGTTTGGACCAACGATAACCTTTACAAATACGAAATCGAGCCATGGAGCAAGGAATGCTGTAAGTACTGTATATACTACGATTGGCTTACTGAGTGGCAGGATTACCTTGTAAAATACCTGAAACTGTGTACATCCGTCAAGGATGGCAGCCTCTGTAAGAGACTTAGGCACAGTATCAAAGAATCCCTTTGCGATATAGAAGCCTACTCCCGATCCTGCTGAGTATATGAGGATCAGTGAAAGACGAAGTACGCTACCCTCTGTAAGTCCGATAGCCTTTAAGATAAAGTATACAGCAACCATTGACATGAAGGCTGGGAACAATCCAAGAATCATAGCCAGATTCATGAAAGGCTTACGCATCTTAAATCTCAGTCGTGACATACAATACGCAACAGAAAGTACAAATACTGTTGAAATGATACATGAGAACACTGAAATAAACAGTGTATTAAAAAATGCTCTCGGGAAGTTCAACAGTGTAGTCTCTGTGAACAGCCTTGTATAGTTACTAAATGTAAGGCCATGTGGGAAGAAGTACTTTGTATAAGCACCACTCTCAGCTCTAAAGCTTGTCATAATAATCCAGAAAATCGGGAACAGCCATACTACAGCAAGTATTCCAAGAATGATATGAACAAGGGAATTCTTTGCTACTTTCTTAGCACGTCCGGCAGACATAGGTCTTTTTGCTTTTGCTACACTACTCATTACATGAATCCCTCCTCATCCTTGTATGATTTTGTATTTCTGTATGTAACAAGCGCTACGATAGAAAGTACAACGAATGTGAGGATACCGATAACGGCACCGATATTGTACTCCTGATTATCAATAGTCAGCTTGTACAACCACGTAACCAGAAGGTCCGTCTTTCCTGCACTTTCTCCGACAGGTGTAGGCTTTCCTGCTGATAACAGGTAGATAACGTTGAAATTGTTGATATTTCCGGTAAACTGTGTGATGATATATGGTCCCATGATAAACATGATATATGGGAGTGTGATCTTAAAGAAGATCTGTGCTGCGTTTGCACCATCAATCTTTGCAGCCTCATAAAGCTCTGAAGGCACATTCTGTAATACACCTGTAACCTGAAGCATGGTATACGGAATACCTACCCAGCAGTTGATGAGAATAACAGAAACTCTCGCCCACATAGTGTTGGTCCAGAATGGAAGCGGGTTATCAATCCAGCCCCACTCCAAAAGCAGGTTATTAACAGCACCCTGTGGCTGGAACATCTGTCTCATTACAAGGAGTGATACGAACTGCGGTACCGCAATTGAGATAACAAAGCATGTACGCCAAAAAGCCTTGCAATGTGTCTCTTTACGATTGATAACGATAGCAAGAATGAGTCCAAGGAAGTTACAAAGGAAGGTTGCAAATACAGCCCAGCAGATTGTCCATCCAAGTACTCTCCAGAATATCTTACCAAGCTTACCACCAAGTCCAAGCACCTGTCCGAATGAGGCGAAGCCTGTCCAGTCGAACAATACCAGATGATCACCCTTTACCGAATAATTTGTAAAGGCCATTGGAATCATGAACAGCAATGGTAAAACTGTAAAAATAAATATTCCCATAAGTGGGAGAAACATAAGTGTCTTATGTAGGTTTTTATCAAATAAATCCTTGACATCTTTGCCAAAAGAATTGATTTCTTTTCCAGCTTTTGAAAGGCATTCTGCCTTATATCCGCTCTTTAAATTCTCGCACCACATGTAAATAAATAATACTGTGATGGCAATTGTTATGACGCCATATAACAGTAATAATACTGACTGGTCGCCCGCAACATATTCATAAATCTGCTTCTGCTCATTAAATACCTCTTCCTGCTTTCTCCAGCCAAGTGAAGGCAGCATGGAAATGTAATAAGCACCAGCGTTAACCATATATGCTATATATGCAATCTCTATAGCAAGAAAAATCAGACCCTTTATGATCTGCTTATGAGCCATATTGGCAAGACCCATTACGAGTGCCGATAGCTTAACTGTAGCTCCGCCTTTTGTGAGGGCATTGCCAACAGTATACGGAGTAGCAAATTCCGAAACTTTTTTCTTTTTGTTTGCTCCTATCATACTTTTCCTCCTGGCATGCATTATATATGCCAATCCTTTAAACTAATTTATTCCAAGATTCCGGTCGCCCGGAACCTTGGAATCATATTCTGATCTACTTAATTATTTAAGAGAATCATTAAGCTGAGTATTGAAGTCCTCTGTCTTCTGAGCTGCATTGTCCTTTGTAATCTGGCCTTCTGCACCGTTCTGGAAAGCATCACCGAATGGTGTAGCTGCATCCCAGTAACCTGACATATCAATGATAGGCTGTGCTACTGAACAATCAGTTGAAACCTTAGCCATAGCTGCTGCTACAGGATCAGCTGCGATTTCCTCGTTTGTTGCAAGATCTTTGTTTACAGGAGCCTGTGCTCTTAACTTGAAGTGAGCAAGCTGTGCGTCCTCGCTGCCAAGGAATGCTGCAAGCTTAACTGCTACTTCCTGGTTCTTGCAGTTAGGGTTAACACCGATAGCCTTAGATCCTAAGAATGCCTTTAACTGGCAGTCTTTTCCACCAATATTGATTGTAGGAAGAGCTGCAACACCAACGTTCTCCTCACCAAGTGCCTCTTTAACTTTGTCATAGTTCCAGTTACCATTGAAGTAAGCATTGATAGAACCATCTTTAAGTCCAGCAAGACCAAGTGATCCCTCATTGTTATCCATTACAAAGTTTGGATTTGCAAATAAATCTACGATGTAGTTTGTAACTGCTGTACCCTTATCTCCGCCAAAGTCATATCCGGCAGCCTTGTCTGTTCCATCTCCAAAGATTGTACATCCGTTTGCTGCATAGAATGCATTGAGATACCAGCCATTATCAAATGGGAATGAAACCTTACCCTTTGTAAGCATTGTATCAAGGCTCTTTACATCATCCTCAGAGAAGACTCTCTTGTCATAGTACATGAACCATGTGTTTGATGTATAAGGAACTGCGTAGATGTCTCCATCATATGTAACTGTTGCAGCCATAGCCTCTGAGTTAGATGACTTAACATAATCTGCTGCCTCTCCACCTAACTTGGCAATAGCATCTGCCTTAATTAATGGCTCAAGCTGATCGTTTGCAAACATGTAAACATCAGCTGCTGCCTTAGGATCCTTTGTAACAACATCCTTTGCGTCTGACTCAGATGATGTAACATACTTGAACTCGATGTTGAAATCAGGATTTGCCTTAGCGAATGCCTCGCACTCTGTCTTAAGCCAAGCGCCCTGTGCATCGTCTAAATCCTCTGCAGGTCCCATTACTGTAATGGTCTCCTTACCGCCGTCCTTCTTGTCGGCTTTCTCTGTTCCATTTCCATTGCTGCTTCCGCATCCTGCAAACATTGTTGCTACCATAGATGCGCAAAGTAAAGATGCTAATACTTTCTTCTTCATATCTTCCTCTCCTTTTTGAATATAAAATGTAAAAAAGTATATATATAAATTGCCGTGCAACTTATATCAAATTAATTATCTGCGGTAAACCACCGCAATGTTTCTAATCCAGGCTATTTTTTCGTTGTCCAGTCTGTGCGGCTTGCTTGTCATGCGCCATCTCCAGTTATGTCCGACTGTTGAAGGATAATTCATCCTCGCCTCATTTCCAAGCTCTAATATATCCTGCATCTGGACTATCGCCAACTCTGCGGTGCTGTGATACAGCTCCCTGATAAGAGCATTTGGAACCTGTGATTTATTTTCAATATTCAGATACTCGTACATATAAGCAAGCTCATAATCTGTCTTGTCACTGAAATAACCAACTATTGTCTCATTGTCATGTGTGCCAATATATGCAACTACATGTGAATCAGCATAATTGTGTGGCAGATATTCATTGGTCGGATCACCGTCAAAGGCAAACATCATGACCTTTGTTCCCATCCAGCCCGACTTTGCAAGGAGCTTTTTCACTCCCGGCAAAAGGCTCGCTGACGTATAATCATCAGCCACTACATTAACACCCTCAAGTTCTTCATTGATTGCATTGACAAGCCTGCGTCCCGGTCCCTTGAACCATTTACCGGATAGGCTCTTGTCCTGTCCGTACGGTACCGCATATGCTTTTACAATTCCTGCAAAATGATCAATCCTGACGATATCAAAAAGCTCTCTGCATACACGCATACGCTTTCTCCACCACGAGAAGTTATCCTCCTTCATGGCATCCCAGTCATACATAGGATTGCCCCACACCTGTCCGTTCTCTGAATACTTATCAGGAGCGGCAGCTGCAACATACTCCGGTGTATCGTTTGCGCTCATCATAAAGAGTTGTCTCTCTGCCCATACATCTACGCTGTCATACCCTACATAAAATGAGGCATCACCTATTATGTAGATACCTTTTGAGTTAGCATAATTTTTCAAATCCTCCCACTGTTGGAAGAATTTATATTGGCAGAACTTCCAAAAAGTAATTGTATTATAATTCTTTTTTTGGTACTTTTCAAGCGCAACCGCTTGCGGATTTTTATACTTGCTTGGCCATTCGCTCCAAATTTTGTCTAAATTGTCGGTTTTCAGTGTCATAAACAGTGCATATTGTTCAAGCCACCCCGAATGTTTTTTTACAAAATCCTGAAACTCTTGTGCATTTGTGTCAAATCTTCCAAACGCTTTTTGTAAAATCTTGTATCTGTTCTGATGTAATGCTGCATAATCAATTTCTGATTGATCTGTGCCCCAATTGTACCCCAGGATTTCTTCCCTCTCTAACAATCCCTCATCTGCCAGCTTATCTAAATCTATAAAATAGATATTGCCCGCACAGCCTGATGATGGCTGATATGGACTATCGCCAAATATGGTGGGGCCAACCGGAAGAACCTGCCAGTACTTCTGTTTCAAATCGCCAAGGAGATCAACAAAATTGTATGCCTCTCTCCCAAGAGTACCTATACCATATGGTGACGGCAAACTCGAGATCGAAAGAAGTATTCCGGAGCCTCTGAGATTTTCTCTGGCCTCCAAATTTCTATTCCTCTTTCCTAAATTTTTTCTATTTTTTTCGTATCTGAGTATATTTTATTTCCTATTGTCGTATTTGTCAATTGTTTTAGCGTCTTCTAACCCATTTTTGCCACTTTTCACGTAATTTGCACTCATTTTTTGGTAGTTATTACCACGATTTCAAAGATATTTTTCGAAAAATTTATCGTGGAAAATATTGCCTATTTCTGATAGTAATTGTATAATTCTATTATCACATAAGAAAGGAATAACATTATGGCTACTATTAAGGATATTGCCGCCCGGCTGGGTGTATCAATCAGCACTGTTTCAAAAGGATTAAATGGTGCCAGCGATATAAGTGAGGAGCTTCGTCAGACCGTTTTAGACACTGCCGTCGAGATGGGCTACAGCACTAAGCGCTCAAGAAAGGTAGAAAACCGCAAGCTGGCTCTGTTCATTGAAAATATGAACTACGAGTCTATCGATGAGTTCGGATATGATGTAGTGCTTGGTTTCAAGCAGAATGCTTTCAAGCACAAATGGGATGTGGACATCATCCCTGTCACTCCTCAGCTGCAGGCAGAAGAAAAATATGATACTTATATATTAAAGAACGGCTATTGTGGCGCATTTCTGGTAGGCTTCGCTCTGCACGATGAGTGGATGCAGCAGCTCAAAAGCACTACAATGCCTACCGTTTTGTTTGATAACTATATAGAAAACAACCCCAATGTAGCCTATGTGGGTACCGACAGCTACGAGGGCATTGACATGGCTGTAAAGCATCTGCACAATCTGGGGCATAAAAAGATTGCCTTTATCAATGGTTCTCTTTTTTCCCTGGTTTCAGATCAGCGTCAGGAGGCTTTTGAAAACTCTATGCGCGATGCCGGTCTTGAAATCTACCCGGAGCTCATGGGTCACGGCTACTATATTCCGGAGACTGCACAGTACTACGTTTCCAATTTTATTGCAGCGGGCGCTACTGCTATCCTCTGTGGCAGCGATGCTATCGCAAAGGGTGTTATATCTGAATGCCAGCTGCACGGCTTCAATGTGCCAAATGATATAAGTGTGGTCGGCTTTGACGATGTCAAATTTGCTGCAGCCCTCACCCCGCCTCTTACCACTATCAGACAGGAGTGTAATGATCTTGGCCGCTGTGCATATATTATATTGAATTCGCTCATTCACCATATTCCAATCAGCCGCACACAGCTGCGTCCGAGACTGATTGAAAGAGAATCTACCGCACGTGTTTCCACTGCGCACACTGTCAGCGAATAACAGTGTATGTACCACCTTCCAAAGGAGGCAAAATTGTTCAAACGCAAACATGCAACTATTTTAATTACATATTCGCTGGTGCTATGCAGCGCGATTTCTCTGACAGCCTGCTCTTTTTCGGATATCTCTTATTTATTCAAGAGCCCCGCACAAAAGCAGGCTATTCTGCACAAATCACCTGCTTTTTGGGATGATACCACAAGCGTTGAAGGAAGCAGTAATCTGTCTATCCTGCATAATGTTGCCTTTGAGGGGCGCCCGTACAATGACATAAGGCAATTCGGCGATAATATACTTATGGTAGGGCAGGGCAGCTACAATAATTCCATCATAGAGACTGATGGTCAATCCGTTCAGTATTCATTTGATGTATACAATCCCTGGTCCAACGAAATAACCGCAAGTCTTGCCCACGACAAGACGGACTGCGATGACTATCTGATTAAGGGTGATAAATTGTGGCTCCTCGATTCATCCGCCAAAAAAGCAACCATCTATGATAAGGATTTGAAGGAAATTAAAACCTGCAAATATAATCCCAAGGACTATGATGGCAATGGCGATGCATCTGATCCGGATAATACTGAAGTGCCGAATCCCGGCAATTACTATGATGCCTCACAGATTGCCACCTCCGCTGACAAAAAATATGCTCTCGTATCAGGTGTCACGCCCGATACCTACAAATATGTAATCTCTGATATAAGGCTTGACGATAATACAGTGCTTTCAACCTACGAAGGGCAGAGCTTTTCCATGTCATGTGTCGACTCAAAAGGCTTTGTAATTGAAACAGATACTGCCAACAATATATGGAACTATCATTCATCCGATGGAAAAAACAGCTTTTTTTCTCTGCCGGATGTGGTGGATGTAGTACTGGCCGAGGACAATGACATGCTCATACGGTGCCAGGATTTATCCTCAGACAACAGCATCAGTTATTATAAATATTCACCCGTCACCGGTGTCAGCTCATCCTTTTCATACAATCCGGCAGCACGAGGCTCAGGCAGAGCCCAAGGCAGCTCATCTGATTCTGCAACGGCCGATACCCAGACCTATTTTTCTGCCAACTCGGTATATCTGCCTGATGCAAACTGTGTGATGCTGCTTTTGTACACAGCGCAGTGCAACCCGGAAATACTCATCTGGTCACTCGACAAGGGAAAGAATGACACCAAAGCTGAAATCACGTCATACAATGACTGCGATACTCTGCTACAAGCCTTACGCGATGACGGCTCATATGTATCCCCATATTCTGCCACTGGCACTGATGACAGTACCCATGAAAACCAGGAGGCAAAGGAAGAGGCCGGGAAGGATTCCGACTACAATACATATGGAGATGAGGTCACTCTGATACCTGACACCACGTCATATGACTGGGGAGATCTATCCGACATAAATGCACGTATCACAGCGCTTGAACACAAATACGGCTTTTCCATATATTTCGGGCCTGAGGTGCCAAAGAGGATTGATTACTACGATATCCATCAATTAAAGAACAAGGATAAGCTGTCGGTCTCTCTGGATGCCCTTGAGGAAATACTTGGCTGTTTCCCTGATGACTTTTTCACGCAGCTGTGTTATGGCGATATAAGAGGCATGCGAATATATCTGTGCGGTGATATTTCATCAGGCCACTCAGATATGATAAATGAGCCAAGCGGATTCGTAAATATAATAAACAACCACAATGTGATGGTTCTAAACTGCAACTACAGCTGGGATTTCAGCTACACAGTCGGCCATGAGATTTCCCATCTGATAGACCAGAGGCTTGCATTCATACACACCTATGATGAAAAAAGCGAGTTTTCCGAGGAGAAATGGAACAGCTTTAACCCTGACAGCTTCTCATATGATGACAGCTACTCAAACTACAATCCGGATGATCCATCAAACCACATATCCGGGTATTTCATTGATTCCTACGGCATGACCTTTGCAACAGAAGATCGCTCTGAAATATTTGGAACCGCGATAGACGATTATATTAACGGTATTTATGATGATGCCCGGTTCACAGACGACTCGCCGATACGAAACAAGCTCGACTACTACAGCAGATGTATCCGCGACGGCTTTGATACAAGGGGCTGGCCTGATACGATGGCATGGGAGTCTGTGCTTACCGCCACCGGAGCGCAGGCCGATTAAATGATAATTTCAGAATAACACAAAAACCTCAAGTCATACGACTTGAGGTTTTTTAATGGGCAGAGATGGATTCGAACCATCGAAGCAAGTTGCAGCAGATTTACAGTCTGTCCCCTTTGGCCACTCGGGAATCTGCCCATGTATTCAATTACGATACCTGCATAGTTTATCACAACAGATGTGATTATGCAAGTACATTTTAAAATTAAAAAAGACAGCCTACGTTCGGCTGCCTTTTAGGAGAAGGTATTTTTACTATGGGGTATAGCAAAAACTATATAATGTATTGGGGGGTTTTTACGGTTATTATAGTATCATGATTGCAACGATAAGTGTTCACAAATTGCATAAAAATCGTGGTTCGTTTTTATGCAATTTGTATAGTACTTTAGTTGCATTTAATATTTTTCATATAGTGATTCTGCACAAAAGCATAGCTATTTTTTAAATATTATGTCCAACTGCTGTTTTGCTGTCCTCATCAAACAGTGCTTCAAACTCATCTCTTGTGATTTTCTCCTTCTCAAGAAGAAGTGCTGCACATCTGTCAAGCACATCGCGGTACTCTGCTATCATGCTCTTTGCCTTGTCGTACGACTCGTCGATGATACGCTTTACCTCGACATCGATTGCCGATGCTATGCCCTCACTGTAGTTCTTTGTGTGAGCGAGGTCTCGTCCGATGAAGACCTCCTCCTCATCATCGGCATAGCAGATAAGGCCGATATTGTCTGACATACCGTATTTGGTAACCATCTCGCGCGCAAGCTTTGTGACCTGCTTGATGTCCTGTGATGCACCTGTAGTGATATCGTCAAACACAAGTTCCTCTGCGACACGACCGCCTAAGTCTACTACGATTTCCTGAAGCATACGTCCCTTTGTGTTGAACATCTCATCCTTCTCAGGCAGAGGCATGGTGTAGCCTGCTGCGCCTGCTCCTGTAGGGATGATTGAAACTGTGTATACAGGTCCCACATCCGGAAGCAGATGGAAAAGGATTGCATGTCCTGCCTCGTGGTAGGCTGTGATGCGCTTTTCCTTGTCAGAGATGATACGGCTCTTCTTCTCAGCTCCGATACCAACCTTGACGAAGGATTTTCTGATATCATCCTGTGTGATATATTCTCTGTTTTCGCCCGCGGCACGGATTGCTGCCTCATTCATCAGATTCTCAAGGTCTGCACCTGTGAAGCCAGCTGTGGTCTGTGCAATCTGCTTTAAGTCTACATCCTCTGCAAGAGGTTTTTTCTTGGCATGGACACCTAAAATTTCTTCTCTGCCGCCCACATCCGGTCTGCCTACTACAACCTTTCTGTCGAAACGTCCAGGACGCATGATAGCAGGGTCAAGTATATCCACACGGTTTGTGGCTGCCATGACGATAATGCCCTCATTGACACCAAAGCCATCCATCTCGACAAGCATCTGGTTCAATGTCTGCTCACGCTCGTCGTGTCCGCCGCCCATTCCTGTACCACGGCGTCTGGCTACTGCATCAATCTCATCGATAAATACGATACAAGGCGCATTTTTCTTGGCATCCTCAAACAAATCCCTCACTCGAGAGGCTCCGACTCCGACGAACATCTCCACGAAATCAGATCCTGAAATGGTGAAAAACGGTACCCCTGCCTCTCCGGCTACTGCCTTGGCAAGGAGAGTCTTACCTGTTCCCGGAGGTCCTACAAGAAGGACACCCTTTGGGATTCTTGCTCCAAGTCTGGTGTATTTTCCCGGATCACGAAGGAAATCAACTATCTCTGCAATCTCCTCCTTTTCCTCCTTTAAGCCTGCTACATCGGAAAACTTGATATGGTTTTCCTCCTGTGTGGTGAGCTTCGCACGGTTCTTGCCGAAGTTCATCATCTTGCCACCGCCGCCCTGTGCTGCTGCGTTGTTGTTCATCACTGCAAAGAGTATGAACATGGCTCCGAATACCAAAAGATACGGAAGCAGTGTCATAATCCAGCTCTCAGCCGGAACATCCGCAACTGTATAGTCGGTGTACCCTGCTTTTGTCATGGTCTTTTCGATGTCGTTTACATCAGATACATAAAGCACCTTTGATGAGCCATCCTTGAACTTTACCTCCAGGCTTCCTGTCGGTATCTCCCTGTTTTGCACCACCTTTACACTCTTCACCTGATTCTTGTCAAGATCCTTCTCGAACTGACTCTGTGTGTAAGAGTTTGATGTGGCGCCGGCGCTCAGCCAGTACCAGATGCAGATTACTGCAAATACAATGATAATGTATACGCCCATTCCGCGCATACCGCTTTTTTGTTTATTCAATTTACTTCTCCTTTTTATTTTATTTCGCCCTCGACAAAGCCGATGTAAGGCAGATTTCTGAACCTCTGGTCATAGTCAAGGCCATAGCCTACCACAAACTTGTCAGGAATCACAAAACCCACGTAGTCTACATTTACATCATCAACCACACGGCGCTCAGGCTTGTCCAAGAGTGTGCAGATTGTGAGGCTCTTCGGGTTTCTTTTGGCAAGGAGCTTTGAAAGCCTGCTAAGAGTATTTCCCGAATCAATGATATCCTCTATGATGATGACATTCTCTCCCTCGATAGAATGCTCAAGGTCCTTTTTAATCTTGACATCGCCTGATGACTCTGTGCCTGAGCCATAGCTGGATACCGACATGAAATCCATAGTCATAGGCAGGTCAATTCTCTTTGCAAGCTCAGTGGTAAAGAATATTGAGCCTTTAAGTATACAGATGAGATATACTGACTGACCCTTGTATTTTTCTGTGATTTGCGCTCCAATCTCTGCAATTCGCTTATTGAGCTGCTCCTCTGTCAGGTAAACCGAAATATCATATTTCTTTGAAAAATCCATTTTGTTTTCCTCCGTAAAATGTGATCTTAAGTACTTTTTCTGTCTGTGGTGTGACAAGTGCGCTGCAGCCGGATCTGTATCCGATAATGGCATGCACCAGTGATTCATGGGCTATAAGCCACAGCCCCGCTCTCTGCTGTGCAGGGATTTTATCACCTGTAAATACCTGCTTCAGCTTCTTATGATGGCCCTCGTCATCCACAATTATATAGTCACCGGCTTTTCTTGTTCTTATTTCAAAGCCTTTCTTCATCTTATCATAATCAAACCATTTCGTATATGGTTTTTTGGGAATTTCGTCCATTTTACCATTAAAATCTTGTATACAAAGTGTGACATATGAGCCATCTGCCGAAAGCTTTATGTTTTTTTGCGCTCCCGTGGCACTCAGTGCCTCAAGCTCTTTTTGTGTAATGTGAATTTCTTCTTTTTCATCGTCACACCTTCCGGCGAAGAGTATCACCTCGCCAAATGATTTTTCCGCAATGATTCCATATGGCAGATTGATTTTTCTGCCAGACTGCTGCCCTGCAAGCTTCACAAGTGCACCGATATGTGTGCTCGTGATGTCCTTGAGCCGCCCTGACGCCAGATGTATGCACTCGCGCGCTACTCCGCTTTTTAATGCCGGATGCAGGCTCTCAAAGCGGCTGATTTCAAGTATCACCCTGCCTTCTTTTTTTGAAACCATGCTGTCACACGCCTCTTTTAGCTGCTGCTCGTAAAAATCATTCATCATCGCAAGCTGTCCTGCGCTCTCACTGATATGCTCTATCGCCCTGTCATTAATCTGCAAAAGCAGCGGAAACACATCATGGCGCAGCTTATTTCTGGAGTAGGCTGTGTCCGTGTTTGTGGCATCGGTGACAAAAGCCTGTCCGTTTTCCTTTAGATATTCCTCTATCTGTGCGCGTGTTGCTAATAAAAGCGGCCTGATATAGATGACACCGTTCTTCACGGAAACCGGATGCATGCCGGATAGTCCCTTCGCTCCGCTTCCGCGAATCATCTGAAAAAGAACTGTCTCCGCGTTGTCCTCCATATGGTGCGCAACTGCAACGACTACCTGCCTGCTGTTACCCTGCTTTTGGTCTGCTGCATAGGCAGTGGCGACTTCCTTTTCAAACGCTTCATAGCGCAATATCCTGGCAGCCTCCTCCAGCCCGAGTCCATGACTTTTTGCATATTGCGGTACATCCACGGAATGCACATGACACGGTATGTTAAGCCTTTCGCAGAGATCTGACGCAAACCTCGCATCCTCCCTGCTCTCGGCACCTCTGATGCCGTGCTCCACATGTACTGCCTCCAGCGCAAAATCAAGCTCATCTGCGCACTGTCTTTTTATCTCATTTAACACCAGCAGAAGGCAGACTGAATCCGCACCGCCCGACAGCGCAACAAGCACCGTGCTGTGATTGTTTATCATCTTGTTTTCCAGAATATAATCTTTTGTCCGTCTAATCATTATTTTTCCCAGATTCCTATTGCAACTACCGTCATATCATCCATGGCATATCCGCCTGTGTCAAGCAGCACCCTGTCCAGAATTTCCTGTGCCAGCACACCTGCATTGTCACTTTTGACGCCTGCGATGATATCCATAAGCTTCCCCTGCCTGTCCTTTACATGCAGATATTCTAGCACACCATCAGTCACCATGACAAGAAAATCACCACTTTGAAGCGTATTTTTTGAATGTATGCTCTCCTGAACAGCATCGACTCCCGCCGGGAGTGATTCATTTTCTATAACACTTACCGTTTTCCCTGATTTGATAAATGACGGTGCTGCGCCTGTTTTGGTCAGCTCAAGTTCTCCCGTGTACATGTCTATCGTGGCAAAATCAACCGTGGAATAGGACTCCTCTCCCGCCGATATGACCATGGCAGAGTTCATCAGCTTTAGGGCACTTTCCCTGCTAAAGCCGGCCTCTAAGAGCTTTTCAAGCAAATCCACAACCAGTGTGCTCTCAGCCTGAGCCTGCTTACCGGAGCCCATGCCATCGGATACGCACACATGATACATGCCATCATCCAGCTGAAGCATGCTGCAGCTGTCGCCATTTGCCTGAGAGCCTGTCTTCTTTTTGGTCGCCACTCCGGAAAGCGCATAGAACTGATTCTCCTCGTACAGCACAATAGATGTCCTCTCATCAGAGATTATTGAAACAGTCCCCTGCGCCTGCCTGAGCTTCATTCCCATGGCTCGCGAAACTGACTGTACATACCTTGAAATTTCAATCCCACCATCTGCCTTAGTGCAGACATCTGCCTTTATACATATCTGTTGCCTTACATTCTCATAAATATGGGCATTTTCAACCTGTATACCTGCCTCTTTTGTATATACATAAACTCTTGAAAGACGCAGCCTTCTTTTTTTATCAATGCATTTTTCAGCCCTGCACCAGCCCTCCATGAGCTCTGCCATAGCGTCAAGCTGTGCGGCTATGACGCGTCTGTTTTCCGTGAGACGCCTGTACCAGGCTTCATTTAGCTCAATACGGGCAAATGCCTCTGTAGCGGCTTCCACCATACGCGTGTAGTGCGGGCAGCCCTCCACATATCTGTTTTGCACAATTTCCTCTGTTTTCATACGATTGCGCACTGCATCAGCAAGCATTTTTATGCTGTCAGAAATCGAAGCCCCGCTTGTCCAGCAAACACTGCAGCCCTCACAGCACGCGCAAAGCCTCCCTGTCACCTCAAGCTGTATTTTCTCACTCTCATCAGGGATTTTATCTGCCGTACATTTTACAGCCATGACATTTGCAGTCGAAATAATGCCTGAAAGTCCTGAAACTGCTGTGGCAAATGCCTCCTCCCTGTCAGGCAAAAGTCCTGCTATGACCGGGTTTTCATTGTGCTCAAGGGCCCTTAAATATTCGCATGCTCTGCAAAGCGCAAAGGCCATCGAAAACACAACAAGGCTCTCTGCTACCGACAACACTATCTCATCCGTATCCGGCCTTCCCAGAAATGTTACCGACAGATTCATCACCGCCGTGGCACAGGCTGCTACAACGGCTGTTGTCAGACATCCGTTTTTACTGCTTTTTCTCACAAAGAGCCTTTCCCCAAAGTAAATCACCGCAATAATAAAGAGATACTTACATATCGACGGTATCGATATAAAGTATCCCATTCCAATAATTAATCCTATGTAAAAAATAATCGTATGCCCACTGCTCAGACAATAAACTCCATACACTGCAGGTATCAGCGGATAACAATCCATCACACACACCAGTGTGGATGCAAATGCCATAAGCCCCCACACAGCCTTTTTTAAATTTGCAATCCTCATCTTTTTGCCTCCATCTTTTTTCAACGATTATATGTGGTCAAAAATGAAGGTTTTGACGAAAAAGCGCAACTATATCTTCAAAAATTATTTGTCCTTTTCCTTGAAGATTATTTCATTGTCATACGCAAGCCCCAGCTTGCTCTTTGCTATATCCTCTATGTACTGGTCACTCTGCATATACTGCTGCATGCTTTCTATCTCATCAGTACGCTCCGATTCTTTAGTGTACTGCTTTTCAAGCTCCGCTTTTTGTGCGGCATATGTAGATTCCTTCTGCTTTAGCTGCACAACCTGGACTACCATAACCACAAGAAATGCTATAACTATGATGGAAACACTTAAAGTTCCGCCCCTTCTCTTTGCACGACGTTTACTCATTATTCCTCCTTAGGTGCTTATCTGAATATCCTGCCAAACATTTTATCTTTCTTTCCGGTCACCTCCGGTACCTTCGAATACGTAATCATGTCTATCTCACCTTCTATATCGGCTTCTCCCTTCTCAAGGTTTAGCCTGTTTACGTGAAGATCCTTGCCCTTTAGGTCAAGCATGCCCAGCTCCGTCTCCAAAAGTATCTCTCCCACATCAAAGGAGAGCACATCCAAAATGCCTGTAAAGCTGCCTGTTCTGCGATTATTCAAGATAAGCTTATGACTCTTTGTGCCTGATATTTCTTCCATTTCCTGTCCCTCACATAATTTTTAATATGCTCCATAGACAGCCGCACATATACATGCCATCTGTGGAATCGCATATGTAAATATATGCCGGGATTCATGAAAATATAACCTATATATACTCAAAAAGATCTTTTGCTTCTTCCTTCTTTGTTGTGTCAAGGAGATTTAACACCTTAACCTTGACTGTCTTTTGTCCAAATGCTATCTCTATTATGTCTCCGACCTTGACATTTACAGATGCCTTTGCCGGTCTGCCGTTTACTGTGACACGGCCTGCGTCACATGCCTCATTTGCCACTGTACGTCTCTTTATCAGACGCGATACCTTCAAAAATTTGTCTAATCTCATTGTTACCTCTGTGTCTTACCTATAATAAATCAATTCATAACTATTACCCTGATTTCAGTGGATATAGCCAAAAATGGGCGGAGCCTTAAAGGCTTCACCCATTCTTCTACTCCGTGATAGTCTAACTTATTAGTTAAGAGAATCTTTTAAAGCCTTTCCAGCCTTGAACTTAGGAGCCTTAGATGCTGCAATTGTCATCTCAGCGCCAGTCTGTGGATTTCTTCCTGTTCTTGCTGCTCTCTCAGATACCTCGAAAGTACCGAATCCAACTAACTGGATCTTCTCACCTTTCTTTAACTCCTCTGCAACAACATCTGTGAATGCCTTTAAAGATGCCTCTGCGTCCTTCTTTGATACTCCGGCCTTCTCTGCCATAGCTGCAACTAAATCTGCTTTGTTCATGATAAAATTCCTCCTCTGGATTTTCATAATTTATATAATTCGAGCTGTATTCCCAAATTACCTACAAGAATATATATACTTGTTTTTATGGGGTTTGTCAAGGAAAATGCGCTATTTCCTAGGCTTTTATGTACTTTTACCATTCTTAAAACCTTACTTTGAACTTAATAAAGAGGTTAATGTTGAAAGATAATCGGATATGTCCTTATTTGTCAGACTATTTTTGGAACTGTCAGAGGATTTATTGTTGGTTTCCTGTGATGAATTTGTACTCTGCGAGCTGCCGGTGATGCTGCCCTGAGATGTACTTCGATTGTCCTTCTCATCAGCCCTCTCTGAGGCTGTCTCGGAAGGTGTCTGTGCGGTGGCTTGTGAACTGCCGGTGCTGTTAGTTTTGGTACCCGTATCGTCATTTATCGTAATCTGTATGGTGGCCTCCTTTGAGTTCACGTAAAGCGTCCTGGTCCAGGTGTCGTAGCCATCGGCTGTTACCTTAAGCGTGTGCTTTCCGTAGGTTATCTCAACCGGGCTCGTATAGTCGATTTCACTGCCATCGACATATATTTTTGCTCCCTGCACGTCAACCTCGAAAAGGATGCTGCTCTTTTTAGGGCCCTCACCCTTTAAATCATTTAAATTTACCTTTGTAGTCTCTCCTCTTTTTATCTCAATATCAGTGCTGCCTCCCCAGCCGTTGTTGGCCACAGCGAGCGTATAGCTGCCCTCCGGCACATCAAGCGACATATCCTTAGTGATTTCTGCAAATATCCTGTCTCCGAGCTGCAAAAAGCTGCCCTCAAACAGCGATGTATTGCTAAGCTGCAGTGTGCCGTGCCCTGTCGTGACAGAAATTGACACTATGTCCTTGTCAATCCCGACAACAGCCAGCTTATCCTGCGCCGTAAGGCTGTCAGTATCTACGACATCCGAGCCTGAAAATATCATGGTACGCTCCCCCAGCCTGTAGCTGCTATTTCCGATTTCAAGCACACTCTTATCCTTATCCACAGAAAAATTGGTTACTGTGTCGTTTGTCCACACCTTATCGGATTTTTGTATACGCTTTGCCTTGCCGTCTGAATCTGCCCCCGATATGTCAACCACATCACCCTGATGTATGTCTGAAACTGACATGTGATTGCCATATTTGTCGAAAAAGCCGGTGGTCAGCCCATAGTAATACTGATACTGCACGCCTGTCGAGTAATTGTATACCCTCATCGTCTCGTTGGCACTGTTTATGTCCGATACTATGAGAATATCTGAACTTTTCTTAACGGACTTTCCGTTTTCCTCCGCGGCAGCTTTCAAACCGGACTGCGTGTTTTCTCCCACGGCCTCCGTCGTATCATTCATGCTGTTATAAAATTTTTTTACACCATCATCCGTGTCCTGTTTTCCACATGCTGCAAGTGACAGCACAAGCATGCATACCATGCAAAATAATCTTTTGAATTTCTTCATCTGTATTTCCTTTAATAGCTGGCTTTAAACTTTTTTCTACAATAATAATATATCGTATAGTCATGTACTTTTCAATTAAATTCACTATATATATGCATTACTGCTTACACCATGGCATGCAGGGCATGCAGATACTCCTCGCGCTCACCGCTTAGCTGTATGAGCTGTGCAAGCTTATCCACATCACGGTCGCATACCCATGACTTGCGCGAGTTGCTATAGTGATTGCAGAGCTTACAAAATTTTTCAGGAAACAAAAGCAGTGCTTGAAGCAGTCTCATTGATGTATCATCAAGACTTCTTACGCTGCAATAGCTGTCAAGAATTGCATCTGCAACCGCTGTATCCCAGTGATTTTTTTCGAGCATCTTGCGCATGTACTCCGCAAGATCAGTTTCCGGATATCCCGGATGCATGGTCTCGAAATTGACAGGTAGCCATCTTCCGGACTGTGTATACACGACATTGTGCTGGTTGAAGGCTCCGTGACAGTATGTCGGAACCGACGTTTTACTATTTTCCAGCTCACACAATATTTCCGCCGATTTTTGGCCCTGCTCTAAGAATCTCTCATAGCATTCATAAAACAGATGCTCAAAAGCATTTGTCTTGCTGCGACGCAGTATGTAGTTTTTAAGCTTTACTATCTGCGCACATTTTCGCTGAGCTTTTTCATGCAGGCTTTCTACCTCAATATCCGAAGGCAGAGGATACTTTTCCAATATATTGTGCAGCTGCGCTAATGCCCTGCTGCCACCACGCATATCATCTATGCTGTCCGTGCTGCACTCTCTGCCTGCTCTGTAATCTTTCAATATGTATGCGTCCTCACAGTTATCTCTCGATATGATACACTGCTCCTTTGTCTGTGATATCTGCTCCACATCCATACCGTTTCTCTGGATAAATGCCAGCGTATCCCGCAGGGTGCATGCCCTTTGCTCATGCCCTCTGTACGGCACGAGCAGCTTCTGCCCGATGCCTGTATCACATATATATGCTCCTCTGCCCTTTATTATCCTGCTTACTGTAAGCTCATATTTTTCCAAAGCCACTTCCGGCTGATTATACAAAAAAATCCCCCCTCATATGATTAATGCACCCTAACTATTCAGATGCTTTTTAATCATATGAGAGAGGTTATTATTTTATTCGCAAGCTCTTTAAGTTTTTGTGCTTCATTGAGCGATGGGTCATCAAGCACCTTCTCATAAAGCCTGTCCAGGATATCGCCAAGCTTCGGTCCCGGCTCTACTCCCATTTTAATCAGGTCGCTGCCATTTATTTTCATTTCCTTTTTGGATACACACTGGTGGTCTGCGAGGATTTTCCTGTATACACGCTCATATTCTGCGATGTATTCAAGCTTTTCTGCGCGCTTATACATGCTCTGTCCGAGTGTATCGGCTCTTTTCACCTCAAACAACAGCGGAAAAAGCTCTGTTCCTATGCGGCTCATGGCACGCCTTACATTGCGCTCCGTGATGGCCGGACGGTCATCATGCTCTTTTACCAGCTTACAGCAGCAGTCTGTAGTCCTGTTATCAAACTTAAGGCGCCTGAGTATCTTTCTTGTCATATCAGCTCCCACAACCGGATGCTTCTTGAAATGATTCTGACCTTCCTCGTCTGTCGTAATACACACCGGCTTTGCCACATCATGAAGCAGCATGGTAAGCCTTAGGATTTTGTCCGCCCGCACATGCTCCAAGGTATGAATCGTATGCTCGCCGACACTGTACATATGGTGCTTATTATGCTGAGGTGTCTGCATCATCACATCAAACTCCGGCATGAATACCGCTGTGAGTCCAAGCTCATACAGATCTCTCATCATCTGCGGATGGTCTGATGTCAGAAGCTTCACAAGCTCCACCTGGATTCGCTCTGCGCTGACCTTTGACAAGGCAGGGGCAAGCTCTTTTATGGCTGCTTTAGTCTGTGCCTCTATATCAAAGCCAAGCTGTGCTGCAAATCGCACCGCACGAAACATCCTGAGTGCATCCTCACTGAACCTGTCATGTGCACAGCCCACACATCTGATCACATGTGCTTTTAAATCTGCTATGCCGTCAAATTCATCGACAAGACCTGCCCTATGATTATACGCCATGGCATTGATTGTGAAGTCGCGCCTCTCAAGGTCAAGCTTTAGATTGGAGGTAAAGGTGACCTCCTTTGGATGGCGTGCATCCTCGTACTCTCCGTCTATCCTGTAGGTGGTGACCTCATAGCCCACATGCTCCAGCATGACCGTGACTGTGCCATGCTGGATGCCTGTGTCTATCGTATGGTCAAATATCGCTTTGACCTGCGCAGGCTTTGCAGATGTGGTGATATCCCAGTCCTGCGGTGTCCTGCCAAGGAGACTGTCACGCACGCATCCACCTACCGCATATGCCTCAAAGCCATGCTCGTAGAGCGTGTCTATTATGAAGTTGACATTCTGCGGTAAATCTATGCGCATCGTTTAGTTCTCCTTTTAATATGCCTTACCCCAGTATACGAGCTTATGCGCCGGCTTTCCACAGCATACACATACGTCGGAAATCTGCTCCTGATCATTAAATGGCATACAACGGCTTGTAACTGTTGTATCCTCTTTGATTTTGTTCTCGCAGGCCTCGTCTCCACACCACATAGCACGGATAAAGCCAGGCTTTGTCTCTGCGATTGCCTTGAACTCATTGTAGTCGTGTGCATCGTTTATATGGCTTGCAAGGAATGCCTTTGCCTTCTCGAGCATGTCATTCTGCATTGTCTCAAGTACCTCTGCGAGCTTCTCATTTACCTCATCAAGTGAGACAACGATTTTCTCTCTTGTGTCTCGGCGGACGATAACGCACTGGTTTTTCTCGATATCCTTTGGTCCAATCTCGATACGTGTTGAGATTCCCTGAACCTCCTGTGCTGCGAACTTCCAGCCAGGTGTCTTGTCGGTTGCATCGATTTTCACGCGGAAATCCTTTGAGAGCTTGTCCTTGAGGTCGTATGCCTTGTCAAGTACGCCATCCTTCTGCTGCTGGATTGGAATGACCATAACCTGTGTTGGTGCAATCTTTGGTGGAAGCACGAGTCCTGAGTCATCTCCATGAACCATGATGATAGCTCCGATAAGACGTGTTGAAACACCCCATGATGTCTCATGGCAGTACTGTAATTTATTGTCCTTGTCTGTGTACTGGATGCCAAAGGCCTTAGGGAAACCGTCACCAAAGTTGTGTGAGGTTCCTGACTGGAGTGCTTTTCCGTCATGCATGAGAGCCTCTATTGTATATGTAGCCTCTGCTCCGGCGAACTTCTCCTTGTCTGTCTTTCTTCCCTTTACCATAGGGATTGCAAGGTATTTCTCACAGAAATCCGCATAGATGTTTAACATCTGTACTGTACGAGCCTCTGCCTCCTCGGCTGTTGCATGAACAGTATGTCCCTCCTGCCATAAGAACTCTGATGAACGGAGGAATGGACGTGTTGTCTTCTCCCAGCGCACTACTGAGCACCACTGGTTATATACCTTTGGAAGGTCTCTGTGTGACTGTACTGTTTTGCTGAAAAGCTCGCAGAAAAGTGTCTCTGATGTAGGTCTTACTGCAAGTCTCTCCTGAAGTGTCTCAAGTCCGCCCTGTGTGACCCATGCAACCTCAGGTGCAAAGCCCTCTACGTGATCCTTTTCTTTCTGAAGCAGGCTCTCCGGAATGAACATTGGCATGTATACATTCTCTACACCTGTCTCTTTAAACATTGCATCGAGATTTTTCTGTATATTCTCCCAAATGGCATAACCATTGGGCTTAAAGATCATACATCCCTTTACAGATGAATAATCCATCAACTCTGCTTTCTTCACAACGTCTGTATACCATTGTGTGAAATCTTCCTCCATGGAAGTGATGGCCTCTACTAATTTTTTCTCCTTAGCCATTGCTTTTCTCCTTTTTTATTTAAATATTCTATGATATACGGGGCTTTTATATCTCATCCGGCCCCTGCACCACGCATAATTTTACTAACATATATTATTCCATAAGCGAGCTGATGTCAATAAGCCTGAAAACTTGTTATGCATTTTCATGAAATTTGTGCTAGAATAACATGTTGTTGTATTATGCTAAGGAGAATTTAGAATGGAAAACTATAAACGAGGACTGACAGCAGGAATCCCGATTGCGCTGGGATATCTGTCAGTTTCATTTACTTTTGGAATTATGGCGGTGTCATATGGACTATCCTGGTGGCAGGCTGTGCTCATTTCGATGACCACTGTCACATCTGCCGGACAGTTTGCAGGCATCGGAATTATGATGCATCCGGGACAGTATTTCCAGATGCTAATTTCGCAGATTACTATTAATATAAGGTATTCCTTTATGTCGATTTCGGTTGGTCAGAAGGCTGATTCCAGATTTAGCGGAATTTCAAGATGGATACTCGGCTTTATGATGACTGATGAGATTTTTGCCGTGGCAAGCCAGGAGGATTCTGTGAGCAGAAGCTTTTTTGCAGGGCTGTCAACTCTTCCATACATCGGCTGGGCTGTCGGTACGCTGATAGGTGCTATACTGGGAAGCATTCTGCCGGATAGGCTTATGAGTGCGCTGAGTCTTGCTATTTATGGCATGTTCGTGGCTATCGTGGTTCCTGAGATGAAGAAATCACGGGCGGTCGTGTTTGTTGTTGTACTTGCACTCGTGCTTAGCTGCATGTTTTACTACATACCGTTTTTGTCAAAGATTTCAAGCGGTATCACCATCACTGTTGTAGCCATTGTGGCTGCAGTTGTCGGTTCGCTGCTGTTTCCGGTTGCAGATGATACTGATAAGGAATGATTTATTAAATATTTGATAATAAGCGTATAAGGAGATTTTACATAATGAAAAACAGTGTATTTTTTATATATTTACTCATACTCGCGGGCTCCACATATCTGATCCGCGTTATTCCTTTTATCGCAATAAAAGAAAAGATCAACAACAGCTTCGTGCGATCTTTTCTATACTATATTCCGTATGCAGTTTTAACCGCCATGACTATTCCGGCAGTGTTTTATGCTACTAACTGGTGGGTTGGTGCCGCAGCAGGGCTTATCGCGGCAGTGATATTTGCATTAAAGGGCAAGGGGCTTACAACCGTGGCCGTGGCTTCCTGTGTAGCGGTATTTGTGGTAGAGCTGTTTCACTAATCAACGAACAGCCTATGCATGTATCCGGAATGATGGAATCTTTATTTTAATTTACTTTCTCCTGTCTATGTCACTGTCACTGTAATAGCGTGCCTTGCTTGCATACATTCTCCTGTCTGCTTCCTTCGCAATATCGTGTACATGCTCCCAGTCTTCCTCCAGACTGCTTACACAGCCGTATGAGATGGTCATCGAATCGACTAATTTTCCTCTCCATTTTGCCATGCTGCTGTCGAAATGCTTTGTCATTGCATCAAGCTCATCCGGCTTTTGGGTGACTATCACCGCGAACTCATCTCCGCCTATTCTGTACACCCTTCCAAACTCACCAAAGCTTGCCTTCATGCATGCTACGGCTGCGCAGATCATCTCATCCCCCGCAGCATGTCCATATGTATCGTTTACATGCTTTAAGCTGTTTAAATCAAGTGATATATATATCCACTCTTTTTTCAAAGTAAGCTTATTGATATCTGTCTCATAGGCATGTCTGTTCAGGCAGCCTGTAAGCTCATCGGTATTTGATGTATACAAAAGCTTTTCTTTCTCATATTTTTCCTTCATAATCTTTGAAAACATATACGCCATGCAGCATGATGCGAGTATCAGATATATGCCCACTACAAGCATTGCCACTACGCTGTTCGTCATATAAAAGGATCTTTCAATGGTGACGGCCACTATATATTTGTCATCTTTCCTAATTACACATCTGCAGCCGGTACCATCTACACTCACCCGCCTTACTATAGGCTTATCACTTTTTTTAATATCTGTCGGAATGCCTAAATTTTTAAAGGTTTTTCCTATTTTGTCACAATCCGTAGCTCCCTTAACCAGCCCTGTATCTGCATCTGCCACATATATTTCCATGCCATTGTATACAGGCATATCAGAAACCACTGTAGATATTTCATTCTGCTTCAATTCATCTAAGAGCCTTTGCGGCTTCAAGCCCACCTGTACCATCATTGTACCTGCCTCATTCCAGGTGATGGCATACATCATTGCCTTGCCCTCTGATGTATTAGGTGTGACATCCTGGCACATCGTAAGGCTTTTATCGGTGAGCATTGGTTTAAAATATGAAATCTGGGTTCCCGAATCAAAGCTGTAACCAAAGTATTTTGGCACGCTGCCGCTGGTTATACGACCTGTTTCATCAAACAGATGTATCTCATCCACCGCCATCAGCTTCGCTATCTTTTGCAATTCCTCCACATCATTTTCTACCTGTGGCTTTGCATCTACGATATATGACACTGCCTTTGCCCTGACTATATAATCGTCCTTTAGCGATTCTATAAGCTCCTCCTCACTTTGGTCATTTTTATCGAGCACAGTGACAACACGATCCAGAAGCACCTTTGATAGCCTATATGCATTTGCATCATTTACATATTTCAAAATTCCCGCCTCGAGGAGCAGTGCTACTACGATTACTGCAACTGAGACCATTGCAAATCTTCGCTTATTCTTCATATCCAAATTATACCAAATATATGCTGATTACGCTATATTTTTCTATAAAATTACGGACCGCAGGTCACCGCCTGCCGGGCAACGCACATACTCCCCGTAAGCGAATAGCGAAGCGGCTTAGATACTGTAGAAATTATGCCATGAAGCACAGAAACGCCCCTGCATGGACGCAGGGGCGAGGAGAACCGCGCCACGGATGGCGCGTTTCGACGGTTTCGTCAGGCATAGAAACCCTTCAAGCATAATTTCGTACAGAATCTTAGCCACGCAGCGTAGCTTACGGGGAGTATGTGCGTTGCCCGGCAGGCGGTGACCTGCGATCCTTACTCTTTGATAAAACTCAGGTAGTTTATTGTGGCTTCGGTATCTGACAGTCAACATACAGGATATGGTTTATCAACCAGTCTGTGAGATACTTGAGGATTCCCATGATCTGCTCATCCTGATCTATCTCCTCATCACTGTGATGCTCAATGAACTCATCCAGCTTTTGTACAAATTCCATATGCTGAACCTTCTGTGTAAACATCTTCTTGTAATGGATTGATTCCATGTACTGCTCCTCGTCAGCAAAATGCTTTACCGTGTAGTCGCGCAGCTTCTCCAATATGATATCCATCTTATCATATTTATCCGGTGTAAACTCATCATGCAGCAGTTCATATGCTTCATCTGCATATTTAAATAACTGCTTGTGCTCTTCATCAATCATATCTATTCCGATATAATATTCAGGTTTCATTTCATACATAATTTCATCCTTCTTTCTTATGTAGTAATATATAAACTTTATGTTTTATCATTAGCAATACTTTGACATTCCAACCCAAATGACTTATGATGTATAACGTAAACAGGGGCTGGGCGACTATTTCAAGCGCCAGAACCATAAAATATAGTACTGCCGGTCACATCGCAGTGTGGCCGGTGATAACCGGACAGTCATTAATTTATGGATTTTATATGCTTTTGGTTGTAGATCAGATGCAGATACATCGCATCGTGGGCACGGACGGCATCGTGGGCAGCAATTGCATCTGCAATTTCACGATGAGTTTCGATAGCTTCATCATGCATGGTGAATTTTGCAGACTCACTGATCAGAGGAATTGAACTGTTGATGATAGGAACCAGCTTTGGAACAACTATATTTTTGCTGCTTAAGGCAATAACAGTATGAAATGCTATATCCTTTTCTGTGTAATTTTTATTTGCAAGAAGAAATTTTTCGGCATTTTCACATGCAGTAAGGATATTTTTTATATCTGACTCATCTGCACGGATAGCAGCCATGGCTGCTATGGATGGTTCGATTAGAAATCTGATTTCCATCAGATCTTTAATCATCTTTTGTTTATCTTCAATAAAGGTCAGACCGAGGGGATCATCAATCATCCCGGGAGTTGCGGAAACATATGAACCGGAGCCCTGGCGTATGGTGATTACATTACGTGATGCGAGTGCTCGCATAGCTTCACGCAGAGAGCTTCTTCCAACATTCAGCCGTTCACACATTACGGTTTCGTTCGGAAGCTTGTCACCCGGCTGCAGGTTTTCATCCAGTATGTATTTGATAATTCTCTCTGCAATCCTTTGGGAAAGAGTTTTTTCTTTGGAATTTTGCATGTGATTTGCCTCCTGTCGCCCAGTGCCTTGATGTTTAGTTTTTCTGTTCGTTTAAATATTCTTTCAAATATTTCATTGGCATTCTTTTTGTCTGTAACTCCCGGAAAATATTCCTTATATCCCATAGTTGTTTAAAAACGCGTCTTTTTCGCATGGTCTGCCATACAGATATCCCTGCATATAATCTACATGGATTTCTTTCATTGCGCAAGCCCACTCTTCCTTCTCAATTCCCTCAATGCAGATTTTTATATTTACACTGTGAACCATCTCTATAATCTTTCTGAACAGCTCATGGTCCTTTTCACTGCGCATCGCCATTGCCGTAAAATCCTTATCTATCTTTACATAGTCCGGGTTCATCTCACTGATATAGCGAAGATTTGAATAGCCTGTTCCAAAATCATCTATTATGAACTGGATATTATTCTCATCAAGCTTTTTCCTGAAGCTGCAAAAACATGGCGTCATATCCATAAATCCACTCTCTGTCATTTCGATACAGATTGATTCAGGTCTCAGATTGTTTGCCTTGATAGCAGAGAGAATTTTATTTGCCATACTTTCACGCATAATCTGTATATATGATACATTGATATTTACCCTGAAATCCGCAATATACTGCTGCATTTCACGGCACATTTTTGCTGCTTCGTTCAATACAAACTCTCCAACCGGAATGATGAGCCTGCTCTCCTCCAGTAAAGGAATAAACTCAACCGGGGAAATCATTTCATCGCCCTCATCCGAATGCATGAAAAACCGTAAAAGTGCCTCTGCACCGATTATTCGATCAGCACTATCTAAGATAGGCTGGTAATATACCTCAAAGCCTTCAAAATCATTTACAGTTGCGCTACGAAGCGCACTCAGGATGGTATTTTTGCGCAATGACGCTTTATAATCCTCTTCCTCGAAGAAATAAAGGCTTCCTCCGCCTCTTTTTTTTGCGCATTTTAAAGAAAAATCCGACTTTTTCCTGCACTCTATTGCGCCCTCTGCCAGTGTTGATATATCTGTCACTCCAGCAGAAACCGAAAAAATTGATTTATAGTTTTCATCAACTATAAACTCATCAATTTTTTCACCTATCCTTTTGAACAACTGCACCACCTCATCCTGCGATTTGCTCAACATATCCACAAGCATATACTTGTCTGTAACAAGATGATATATTTTCTGACCGCCTGAGAGACAATCTGCTATGCATTCAGCCACTCTTTTAAGTATGTAGTTGCCATATGTCTGTCCATGAACATTATTGATCATCCCAAAATCGTCAATCCCAATCTGTATGAAATAACCTGACAGCTTCTCTTTAGGCTGTGAATAGATATATGACGCCATCTCCTTTTCACCTAACAGCCCACTGATATTGTCAGCCCTCTGCCTGGTTCCTGTCTCATTCATACAGCCGATAATATAGTGCGGTTTCCCCTCATTATCATTGATTACCTCCCCACGACAGTTAATCCATACCGGTAAATTCTTCCCGCTAATCAAACGACATAGCACGTTGTATCTTTTTTCTTTTCCATCACATATTTTACGCTTGTGATTTTCGAGCAGCTTACGGTCTTTCTCATAAACCAATGTACGAAGATGCTTTGTTGCATCATTCATAAATTTATCAGGAAGCATAAAACGATCTACCGCTGACTGTGATATCCTCAGTGTATCATTCTTTAAATCTATAATATACAGATAATCATCCATACAAGGTGCAATTAAGTCTATCAGACTTCCTGCTTCCCGCTCGTCAAGTATTTTATATGCATCAAAAGCCCTCATTAAATTTCACCTTCTATTATATTACTCTTCAATGTCTGAGATTTTGAATTTCGCTATCATTTCACTCAGATTTTCTGATTCACTGCTCATCTGCTGGCTCGCAGCCGCACACTCCTGTGATGTTGCTGAATTGGTCTGTACAACATCATTGATCTGCTCAATTCCTTCGTTAATCTGCTTGATCTCACTGGTCTGGGTCTCCAGTGTATCAGCTATATTAGTCACCTCTTTTGTAATCACCTTAGAGTTCTCTGCTACTTCTTCAAGCTGTGAGGCTGTCTGCTCTGCAATATTCATGCCTTTTTCAACAGCCTGCACAGATGTCTCTATAAGCGCAGCTGATTCCTTTGCAGCCTGTGCACTTTGATCGGCAAGAATATTTACCTGATTTGCCACAACCGCAAAGCCTTTTCCTGCCTCTCCTGCCCTTGCCGCCTCAATAGAAGCGTTTAATGCAAGCAGGTTGGTCTGTGATGCAATCTCATTAATGGTTGATATAATCTGGTCAATCTGTTTAGAGGCTTCGTTTATTTCATGCATAGATGCAACCATCTCCTGCATCTTTCCATTGCTTTCCCAGATTGCACCTCCAAGCTCATCCACTCTTCCACTGATTTCCTTTGCACTCTTTGAATTCTGCTCCACCTGCTCTGAAACTCCCTCAACTGTCGCTGTCAGTTCCTCTACAACCGCAGCCTGATTGGTTGCACCGTCTGCAAGGTCATTTGAGCTTGCAGCTACCTGCTCTGCCGCACTTGAAACCTCGCTTGATACATTCTGGATTCCCTTTATGGTGACTGCCATACTTTTTTCAAATTCCATAAATGACTGTAAAATACCTACAAAATCGCCTCTCCACTCTACTTCCGGCTGTGCATCAAAATGTCCGTCCGCAAAGAGCTTCATCGACCTGTCTATATCATCCACATATGAGCCGAGAATACGGATAGACTTTCTCATGCTGTGTGCCAATCTACCGATTTCATCCTCTGAATGGTACTCAAGTGCGCTGTGAAGATTTCCTTCTGTCAGCTCCTTTGCCACATCCTCGATTGCATGTAATGGCTCAAGGATTGTATCAAGCACGATCTTTCCTGTTCTCTTTGTCAACTGCCATGCACATATCAGACAGACAATGATGACTATGAGTCCGACTGCAGCACATACATATGTCCTTACAACTGCCTGATGGCTTCTTTCGTCAGTCAGCTTGTTGATTTCCTTTGCAAGCTCAACAGTTTGATTTAACTTTGGTGTACACTCATTGATAATCTGATCAACAGCCTCATCCTTCTGTCCGGCTTTAATCTTATCCATGATTGAGTATCCGGTATTCGCCCAGTCAGAAAGAGCCTTTGAATATTCATTATACTGATTCTCAGGAACGATACCTGATTTTTTTATTGTTTTTAACTGCACATCAACATCCTCAAGCTTTTCTTTTGCGTCCTGCTCATAGTCGTCATATGTTGATTTGTCAGGATTAAGTGCCATCTCTCTTACATTTCTTGCCGCTGCAGTTACATTTATTCTGCATGTCTTAACCGCCTGATCAGAAGCATTTACCTTGTTTACATAGTTTAACATATTGAAAAACAACACACCAATGACCGCAATCGAAAGCAGTCCCGAAATAAGCATCATGGTAATAACCATTCTATAGCCATAGTTGATCCTTTCACCCAAATGCATGTTTTCCAATTTCTTTTTCATCGCACCTTTTTTTGAAGACATAGTTTGTTATTTCCTCCTTTATTATGATACCTTTTGACCCTTTAATCATATTATTATTTATACTCAAGTCCGAATTCGTCAGATGAATTTAGTATAGTACTATTTTTCTAAGGGCACAATACTATATTCTTAATAATCTTTATGTGAATCTTTCTATTAAATATGTGGTTTTGCACAAAATGGTAGATTTTTTTCGCAATCCCCTTAAAATACATATGATGATTTTTTCTTGTTTTATGTAATGATGTAAGCCTCGGCTGCCCGACCGGCACACACAGCTTCCCCGCGTGCTACGCTGCGCTGCTAAGATACTGTACGGAATTATGCTTGAAGGGCTTCTATGCCTGACGAAACCGTCGAAACGCGCCGTCCGTGGCGCGGTTCTCCTCGCCCCTGCGTCCATGCAGGAGCGTTTCTGTGCTTCATGGCATAATTTCTACAGTATCTAAGCAGCTTCGCTATTCGCACGCGGGGAAGCTGTGTGTGCCGGTCGGGCAGCCGGGGCTTACAGTTATATATTCAAGAAAAATCAGCTCAGAAGTGAAAATGCAAATACCACGATGCCAAGTATTACAAGCACAATACCTGTGGCACGGTTTAAGGTTTTTGCGGACGCCTTGTTTGCAAAGACCGCTGCAATTCTCGCCCAAAGGAGTGTAAATGCAATACATAAAAGCAGCACAAACCAGTCCGGTTTTCCACCGATGGCAAAGTGCGAGGCAGCTCCTGTAAAGGCTGTAAATGCCATGATAAATACGCTCGTTCCGACTGCAGTCTTAAGCTCATAGCCAAGCACTGATGTGAGGATGAGGAGCATCATCATACCGCCTCCCGCACCTATGAAGCCACAGATAAATCCGATAAGCACACCGCAGATGATTGACTGGATTGCTCTCTTTTTAGCTGAAACTCCCTGCATGGCCTCCTTTGTTGTCATGACAGGACGGACTATAAACTTGATTCCGAGTAAAAATGTCATAAATACTGAAAAGCTGCCCATTGTTGCTGACGGCACGAGGCTTGATACATAGCTTCCAACAACCGTGAAGCATAAAACCGTGACCATCATTATGAGCCCGTTTTTTACATCAAGGTTCTTGTTCTTTCCATATGTATAGGCTGACACTGCGCTCGCAAGTACATCAGACGACAGGGCTATTCCCACTGCCATATAAGGGTCCATTCCCAAAAATGTAATGAGCATAGGGCTTATTACTGCTGCTGCGCTTAGTCCCGCAAAGCCGGTTCCAAGACCTGCGCCCATACCGGCAAAAAATGTTACTATTATAGTTATTAATGTGCTCATTTGTGTGATTTCCTCCTGATTATTTCATCCATATTATTCTCAAGCTGTTCCATAACCATCGTCAACTGCTTTTTCTGCTCCTCATCTATCCCTGCAAACAGATTTACTGTAAACTGCTGCTGTATACGCCTTCCTCTTTCAATGACAGTTTCGGCCTTTTTTGTACAGACAAGCTCCGTCTTCCTCCTATCATTTTCCACAGGTTTTCTCTCCAGATAGCCCTCATTCACAAGCTTGTCAACATTTACAGACACAAGATTTGCCTTGATTTTTCTTATTTCAACTATATCCCTTGCCGTCTTATATTCCGGATTGTTCGCCAGAAACATGAGTATATCAAAGGCTGTCTGCGGAAGCTTTAGCTCATGACACAGTGGTCTGCACTCATCGCTGTAGGTTCGCGAAATTTTCTCTGCAAACTCAAAGTTAAATTTCATATGTGATATTCCTTCTTTCCTTTTCCTATTTTGCTGCTTTGTTATACATTTTTGAATTATTCATTTTTGAACTAATTATATATCTCTCTGTCATTTTGTCAAGCGGTTATCGTAATTTATACCCTGCAATGCTATACTTTCAAGGTATTATATAACTATTATGATATGATTTAACAGTTATATAATACCTTGAAAGTATCCTGCAGTCATGGTATTATATGTAATTGGCGCTTTGTTGCACATTTTAAACACCGGCTAATCTACCGGTGATTTTAATTTTAATAACTAAAGCTTCGTACATATATAATGTAGAAGTTTTAAATTTACAATCATTTACAATAGGAGGAATTATGAGTCAGGAAACAAATTCAGCCCCTGTAACAGAGAACAAGATGGGAACCATGCCTATAGGCAGACTTGTATTTAACATGTCTTTGCCTATGATGATTTCCATGCTCGTACAGGCTCTATACAACATCGTGGACAGTATTTTCGTTGCAAAGCTGTCCGAAAATGCACTCACGGCAGTTTCACTTGCCTTTCCTTTGCAGACACTCATCATCGCTGTCGCAACCGGTACCGGTGTAGGTGTAAACGCGCTGCTGTCAAAGTCCCTCGGCGCCCATAAATACGACGAGGCCAACAAAATCGGCATCAACGGTGCCGTACTATATGCATTCAGCTATGTAATATTTCTGATTCTTGGACTTACAATCGTAAAGCCTTTTTACATGAGTCAGATTGGAAATGCTGATGTCGAAATCATGGATATGGGTGTGAGCTACCTGAGTACTGTTATGATTTTTTCATTTGGTATTTTTGCGGAAATCTATTTTGAGAGGGTACTTACCTCGACAGGAAGAACTATTTTCAGCATGACCTCACAGCTTTGCGGTGCCATCACAAATATCATTCTGGATCCTATCATGATCTTTGGACTGCTTGGTTTCCCTAAGCTCGGTGCTACCGGTGCTGCTGTGGCAACCGTTGTGGGACAGTGCGTGGCCGCTGTTGTTGCTTTTGTCTGCAACCACAAATTCAATCATGAAATCAGCCTGAGCTTCAAGGACTACAGCCCGGATTTCAAAATCATGGGAACCATTTATGCTATTGGTATTCCATCAATCATCATGCAGTCTATAGGCTCTTTAATGACATATGCCATGAACAGAATACTTATCGGCTTTTCATCGACTGCCGCTGCTGTTTTCGGTGTTTATTTCAAGCTGCAGAGCTTCTTCTTTATGCCTGTATTCGGACTGAACAACGGAATCACACCTATCATCGCCTTCAACTATGGTGCGCAGAACAGGAAGCGTATGGTTAAGACAATAAAGGTCAGCCTGATAACAGCATTCTGTCTGCTCTTCGTTGGCTTTGCCTGCTTTGAGTTCATACCACAGGTGCTTCTTGGAATGTTCAGCGCCTCTGACGATATGCTCAAAATCGGAGTTCCGGCGCTCAGAATAATCGGTGTGCATTTCCTCATCGCATGGTTTTGTATTATCGTTGGCACAGTATTCCAGGCTTTAGGAAAAGCAGTCTTTTCTATGATTGTGTCAATCATGCGTCAGCTTGTGGTTTTAATTCCGGCAGCATACATCCTTTCAAAGCTCGATGGACTCCACGCTGTATGGTGGGCTTTCCCGATAGCAGAGGTGATATCCTTTACTGTCTCGACATTATTCTTAATCAAGATCAACAGAACTATCATATCAAAGATTCCTGATGGAAGCGATGTGCTGTAAAAATTTCACTTGAGCTTTAAAATAATCAACAATAAAATCCGCTGCATTATATCATGTGCGTAATCATATGATATAGTGTAGCGGATTTATTATATTTATGTCATATTTTCACATATTTCTGATTTCTGCACCAGCTTGGTGCAGCTTATGAACCGACTTTATCTTGCGTATTTTCTTACGTATTTTCTTCCTCTATTATACGTATTTTATGTTGCTGGTCACACTGTTCGGTGTGAACAGTAACGATTTTATATAAAAAGTGTAATCTGCAGATTCAAACCTCTTTTAAAAAATGCGATTTTGTGGTAAAATAGCAAAAAAGAAAATGCGATTTTGTGGTAAATCGTTTAAATAAAAAATGCGATTTTGTAATTTTATTAGGAGAATGTCATGTTTAAGCGAAAAATATATGATAAATTATTGCAATGGAAAAAGGATTCCGATGGTAAAACAGCACTCTTAATCGAAGGAGCCCGTCGTATAGGCAAGTCAACCATCGTAGAGTCATTTGGACGAAATGAATACAAAAGTTATATAATCATTGATTTCTCAATCGTCTCAAAAAATATACGTGAACTGTTTGAGGATATTTCAGATCTGAATTATCTGTTTTTGCAGTTGCAGCTCCAATACAAAGTCGATCTCTATGAGAGAGAGTCTTTGATTATTTTTGACGAAGTACAATTATGCCCCCGCGCAAGACAGGCTATCAAATCACTTGTAAAAGATCACCGATATGATTATATAGAAACCGGTTCTCTGATTTCTATCAAAAAAAACGTACAGGATATACTTATTCCAAGCGAAGAGAGAAAGCTAAACATGTATCCTATGGATTATGAAGAATTTTTATGGGCTTTGAATGATGAAACAACTATCCCCCTAATCCATAAACTATTCGATTCTCAAAAACCCTTCGGAGAAGAGATTAATCGTAAATTGATGCGTGATTTCCGTCTTTATATGCTTGTCGGGGGAATGCCGCAGGCAGTTGATGAATATATCAAAACCAATAACTTCCGTAAGGTTGATGACGTAAAGCGTGATATTCTGAATCTTTATGAAGATGATTTCAAAAAAATAGATGCCACTGGAAAAATATCTATGCTTTTTGATGCAATTCCTGCGCAGCTAAACAAAAATGCTTCGCGATATCAGGTATCAAGCGTACTGACAAACAATCGCGCCGATAATACACTGGAACTGATTGCAGAGTTAAAAGACTCAAAAACTGTTTTGGTATCATACCATGCAAATGACCCAAGTGCCGGTATGTCAACCAACAAAGACTTAACCCGGTTTAAACTATTTTTATGCGATACCGGGCTGTTTACTACATTGATGTTTAAAGACAAAGATTTCACAGAAAACATAATTTATGAAAAATTGTTAAATGACAAGCTAGGAACTAATCTAGGCTATCTTTACGAAAATGTAGTTGCACAGCTTTTAACGTGTAATGGCAACGAATTATTTTACTATACCTTTTTTAATGAAAGTTCGCGCCATAATTACGAAATAGATTTTCTTATTGCCAAAAAAAATAAAGTTTGCCCCATTGAAGTAAAATCCAGTGGCTATAAAACCCATAAGTCCCTGGATGAATTTTCAATAAAATTTTCAAACCGTATTCTTCAAAAATATCTCGTATATACAAAGGATTTCTCAAAAGACAAAGACATACTCTGTCTGCCTGCTTATATGATTTCGTTTTTGTAAGAAGAATACTTTTTAAATATGATTTTAATACACACACTTATATGGAGGACTAAGACATGAAATTTATATCGTGGAATGTAAATGGACTGCGCGCATGCGTCCAGAAAGGTTTCCTTGATTTTTTTAACAGTATAGATGCGGATTTCTTTTGTATTCAGGAGTCCAAGCTACAGGTGGGACAGATTGACCTTGACCTGCCGGGCTATCACCAGTACTGGAATTACGCTGAGAAAAAAGGCTATTCCGGCACAGCCATTTTTGCCAAAAACAAGGCATTATCAGTGTCTTACGGCATAGGCATTGATGAGCATGATAAGGAAGGACGTGTCATCACACTCGAATATGACAATTTCTATCTGGTAACCTGCTATACTCCAAACTCACAGAATGAGCTGAAAAGACTGCCGTACCGTATGCAGTGGGAGGATGATTTCCGTGAATATCTTAAGACTCTCGATGCCAAAAAGCCTGTCATACTGTGCGGTGATCTGAACGTCGCACACAATGAGATTGACCTGAAAAATCCAAAAACAAACCGCAAGAATGCAGGTTTTTCAGACGAGGAACGTGCTAAAATGACAGAGCTTTTAAGTTCCGGTTTTACCGATACCTTCAGATATTTTTATCCGGATGCCGAGGGTATATATTCCTGGTGGTCATATCGTTTTAAGGCGCGCGAGAAGAACGCAGGCTGGCGTATAGACTACTTTATCACGTCAAAGCGCATCAATGATAAGCTTAAAAAGGCAGCGATCCATACCGATGTACTCGGTTCAGACCACTGCCCTGTTGAGGTTGATATTGAATTTTAAATTTAAGGTTATGTATTTTTACAATCCCTTATGCAACACCCTCTTCTCGAGCTTATCCCCATCCAGGGTATACTCAACAGCATTGTACGCACCGTCTCTGTATGCAAACGTCTCATTGTCATCCTGATAATGCACGAAGCTGCCCTTGCCCGGATATGTCAGTATGCTGATTTTATCCTCTGTAATGTCCTCTGTGGAGCGGATTTCTCCGTCTGCAACAGGGATAATGGCTCCTGCTTTTATGAAGACCGGCACTTTATCAAGTGGTGCATCTGCTAAAATATATCTGCCGCCACTGTATTTTTCGCCTGTGTAGTAATCATACCAGTCGCCGTCCGGCAGATAAACCTCTCTTGCCTCCTTGCCCGGTGCGATCACAGGTGCAACCAGTACAAAGCTTCCGAGCATATATTCATCGGAAATATTTCTCACATGCTTATCTGCAGGATACTCGTATACAAGCGGGCGCACGATAGGTGCCCCTGTCTTTTCACACTCATGTGCCAGATCATAGATATATGGGATAAATCTGTATCTGAGCTTTACTGTCTTTCTGACTGCATCTATCGTAGTCTCGTCAAACTGCCAAGGCTCCTGCCTGCGTGTTCCCATCGCTGAATGATTTCTGAAAAACGGTACAAATACTGCCGCCTCATAAAATCTGACAAGAAGCTCCGGTGTAGTATCACTTCCGAAACCGCCTATATCGCTGCCGCACATGGCAAGTCCGCTGACTGACAGATTACACACCTGCTCGAGCGAAAGTGCTATATGCGCCCAGATGCTGTGATTGTCTCCAGTCCAGCCACCGCAGTATTTCTGGCTTCCGGCATATGCAGCCCTGGTAAGTACAAACGGACGTTTTCCACCATCATTTTTCGCAAGTCCCTCATATGTGGCTTTTGCCATAAAATGTCCGTAAATATTGTGAACCTTTTCATGTGCTCCATACTCAAACTGCACATCATCCGGCAGTGGTCCGTTGAAGCTTGCAGGCTCATTCATATCATTCCATATGCCACTGATACCGTGCTCGAGAAGTATCTTTGTCTTGTCTCCCCACCAGCTTCTGACGCTTTGCTTTGTGAAGTCCGGAAATACCGATGTTCCCGGCCAGACAGCATTTTCATATACACTGCCATCTGTATCATGTGCAAATGCATCCATCTCCATACCCTCTTTGTACATGAAATAGTCCTCATCCTTTTTCACACCCGGGTCAATGATGGATATGAGCTTTACACCCCTGTCAGCAAGCTTCTCTGAAAGTCCCTTTACATCAGGGAATTTCTTGTCATCAAATGTGAATACCCTGTAGCCGTTCATGTAATCGATATCCATATGTATCACATCGCATGGGATATCAAGTTCGCGGAATTTGTCAGCTATATCAAGCACCTCATCCTGTGTGTAATAGCCCCAGCGGCTCTGATGGCTGCCGTATATCCATCTCTGATAAAGCGGTGTGGTGCCTGTCAGTGATGTATAAAGTCCTACCACCTCTGCCATATCATTTCCCGGCATAAAATAGTAGTCCAGCTCGCCCTTCTCATGCTCGACGAAATAGTAATCTGTGTTTTCATAACCGAAATCAAAGGTTGTCTTGTAGGTATTATCCGCAAAAATTCCATAGCAATATTCATCGCCCAACACGATAAAAAATGGTATGGATTTGTACAGCGATTTGAAACTGTCCACATGCGGCGCAGGATCATCCGTGTTCCAGTTTACATATGAATATCCACGCTTGTTGAGGCATCCCGGCTTATCTCCCAGACCGTAAATAGCATCATCCTTTCCAAGCTTTTTGATGATGGTAACAGAGTCAGTTTTTTCTTCATCTTTTCCGACAGTATGTCCCTCAAGCTCTGCGATGGCAAGATCCTCGTACGGATTCTTCTCACTCTTTTTGCGTGCTTTTTCATAATCTGAAAGCACAAGCTTCCCTTTGTAATAAATATCAAGCTTCTCGTTATCCTTTACACTTACAGTAATATCCCTTGCGCGGATGACTGCTTTAACTGCTGCATCGCTTACACCGGCTTCTGCTGCGGTTCCCTTGGCATCAGACGTATCCTTGCTTGTTACGTCCGGTGTGGCCGACTTCGGAATAAAGCCCTTCTCTATTGCAACACTTTCGATGCCGGGTTTTTGTGCAACATGCACTATGTTGTTTTCAAATATGGTAACAAACAGGCTGCCGTTCTCGTAGATCAGCTCTGCTGTGTTGTCCTGTATTTTACAGTTCTTATATGAATTTCCCATTGCATAATCCTCCCTTGAATTATATAGTTTCGAGCCGTTTCATTGTTGTTACTATAGTACCATTTATTGGTATGTTGGTCAATAACTACCGCTCTCTTTCCCTCTGCGACAACGGCACCTCATTTTTCATGTAAGTGTCCCACACATTCATGCGGTCCTGCTCGTCAAGCTTGCGCAGCACCCTTGCCGGAACACCTGCTGCGATACAGTTATCGGGTATATCACGGTTTACGACTGCACCTGCTGCCACGATGCAGTTCTTTCCGATTGTGACACCGCCACATATTGTAGCACTCGAGCATATCCAGCTTCCGTCACCAATCCTTATAGGCTTTGCATATTCAAGGTCATGGAAGCCGTCCGGATACTCCTGTGGCAGGCGTTCCTCTGCCAAAAACGGATGGCAAGGTGTCGCAATAGTGACATTTGCTCCAATCCAGACTCCGTCACCGAGCTCAATCGGTGCGCAATCCAGAAACGTACATTTGTAGTTTACGAAGCAGCCCTTTCCAAAGTGGATATTCACACCATACTCACAATAAAATGGCGCAAAAACGTATGCTCCACCGTCCTTTGCGGAGGGTATCATTTTCTCCAAAATACGCTGCTTGCGCTTCTTCATCCAAATCGGTGTGCGGTTGAATTTGTCACACAGCCCCATTCCTCTTTCATGGTAGCCTGCTATGTCTGTGCTGTCTGCGTTGTAGAGTTTTCCCGCTCTCATTCTGTCCCAATTGTTCATATTGTTTCTCCTGATGTTTCTTATATAATACTTTAGCTTAGTCTAATAGTATCATCCATTTTTACTTTTTACAATAAAGAAAGCTGCCGGTCACACAGTGTGTAGCCAGCAGCTTTCTATAAATGCTAATTTAAAAATCATTAACCTCAGGCTGTAAGTATCTCTGTCAATACACCATACAGCTCTGTATCAAGCTCCTTTGCCTTGAGCTCTGATAAAATCACTGTTGTTTTCTTTCCCGATGTAATAAGACCATAGATTTCATCCTTTAGCCTAAAGTCTATCTCTGCCTGATTCAGGAAGTCAAAGCAGGTTTTTTCGACCTGATTATCAGTAACCACTGTGTCTTTCGATATTGCAACGCTAATTTCGCTTGCTATCGATGCATTTACAGTAACGGTGAGCTTTCTGTTTTCTTTATCATATTCATTCTTTGCCCAGACCTCTTTGCCGTCCACTGATACCTTTACATTACCGGCTGCTTCCTCGGTTCTTCTTTCAAAGATAAGCTTATAGGTTCTTTTTTCAGGTATTAATGATGTATCGCCATCTGCCGGAGAAATGACAAACTTGTCCTCATCCGCAAAATATTTCATAGCTGTGGTTACACATCTGCCATCCACATATTCGCAAGATTCATTGTCATCCTCATATAGCTCAAACTCTCCATCAGCCTCCGGGAATACCCTGACACATAATACATCAGGATTTTTGATAACAGCCCTTGCATCAAGCTCATTATCATCTGCACACACAAGTATGCCTCCTGCCTTCGCAAATACCGGTATGCTGCTCAAATCCCTGTAAACCTCCAGCATTCTTCCACCATCATAGCGCATGCCTGTATAGATATCATACCAGATGCCCTCCGGGAACCATACTTTGGTTTTTGCCACATTAAGTCCCTTAATACGTGGAGTTGTAACAGGTGCTGCCATAAGCTGGCTGCCAAAGAAATATTGATTCTTTACCTCATAAGCCTCTGCATTTTCAGGATACTCATAATACATAGGCTCAATCAGCGGCATATTCTCGGCATAGCTGCGATAGTTCATGGTATACAGATACGGAATCATACAATGCCTCTGTCTGAGAGCCGCCTCCATCGCTTCCTCAGTCTCTTTTTTAAATCGCCATGGCTCCTTGCCGTTAAATTCGCTGCATGAGCTGTGCAGACGCATTATCGGAGAGAATATACCATATTGTGTCCATCTGGCTGTCAGCTCATCATCCTTGTAGCCCAGCATATGTCCGCCAATATCATGGCTCCACCATCCATATCCGATGTTTGTCGCTGTCGTTGTAAAATACGGTTGGAAATCAAGCGACTCCCATGTAATATGTGTATCTCCCGAAAATCCAATCGGATATCTATGGCTTCCCGGACCTGCATAGCGCGAAAATGTCATTGGACGCCTGCCATCTCTTTTATTATCGAGATAATGAAAATGATTAAAAATCCATAGCGGATCCAATCCTTCAACCTTGCAGTTGCTGCCCTGCTGCCAGTCAATCCACCAGAAATCCACACCTTCAGCCTCTCTCGGATGGTGAAGATACTTAAAATATGCATCCATAAACTTTGGGCTTGCCGGATCACATACAACCGGGTCCTCATTTTCATAGTCCACGCCCATTTCCTTTGCCATATCAACATACATTTCTTCGCAGCCCTGCACACCATCCGCAGGGTGTACGTTTAAGGTAGTATGCATTCCTCTGTCATGGAGCTTTCCAAGAAAGCGCTTCGGATCCGGGAAAAGCTTTTTGTTCCAGGTATATCCTGTCCAGCCGCTTCCGTATTTAGGATCCACATCAACCTGATGCCAGTCCATATCTATTACTGCTACCGTGAATGGGATATTCTTTTCATCGAATTTGTCCATCAGCTCCATATAGCTTTCTTCTGAGTATTTATAATATCTGCTCCACCAGTTTCCCAGTGCATATCGCGGAAGCATCGGAGTCTTGCCGCAAAGCCTGTAAAAATCATTGAGCGCCTGTTTATAATCATGTCCATATCCAAAGAAATACAAATCAGACACACCTTTTTTTCTTGGCTCAATCCATCCATCGTCAAGTAAAATCTGTGATTTACTGTCATCAAGAATTGAATATCCAAAGCGTGAAACGACACCGTGTCCAAGCTCAACCTCTCCGTTTACGTCATCAAGTGTACGCGCTGTACCCTGCAAATCATGCACCTTCTCGCCATAATGCCAGATGCTGTGATACGCGCTCAGGTTTCCCTTAATCTGTATACTCAGTCCGTGTGATGAGAACTCCTTCTCATTATATATCAGGTGCAGCATTGATGTATGAACCTCAATTCCATCAGCGTTACGCACCACATGATAGCCGGTCTTTGGAAAATCCCTGAACAATACTGTCTGTGTTGCCCTATCCTCGAATACGCCATCTTCACTGTATTCCAGACGGACAAGCGCCTCTGTCAGTAATGTAATCCTGTATTTTTCACCTATTATCATATTGTCCGATAATGCCACCGGACTTGTCTTTACTCTGTATATTTCCTGCATGAAATACTCCCTCTCATATAAATTACGCTATCCCTTGACAGCCGATGCAGCAATTCCTGCGATAAACTGCTTCTGGAAGAACAGATATATCAGTAAAACAGGTATGATAGATATTGCCGTTGCCGCAAAAAGTGCGCCATAATCTGTTGAATACTGTCCGTTAAACATCTTCAGACCCACTGCCAATAGCTGCTTTTCCTTGGTATTGATTACAAGATAAGGCCACAGATAGTCTTCCCATGTCCACAGGAACTGAAAAATAGCTATACTTGAAATTCCGTTTTTTGCCATCGGAAATATAATCCTGTGAAAGATATAAAACTCATTAGCGCCATCCATTCTGGCAGCTTCAATAATCTCATCAGGGATGGTCTCAATGTGCTGCTTCATCATAAATATTCCAAATCCACTGAACATAGCCGGAATAATAAGTGCCTTATAGCTGTCCATCCATCCGAATTTCTGAATCATAGTGTATTTTGGAATAATTGTTACACACCATGGAATCATCATAGTAGCCAATACAAAGCCAAACAGGATATTTCTGCCCTTAAACTTATATTTGCTTAATACAAAACCACAGATTGTACTGGTGTATACTACAAGCAGGGTTACAACAATCGTGATAAACAAACTGTTTCCAAAGAATCTCATGAAATTGAAATGCGAATTCATGCTGATGTAATTGTCTATTGTAAACTCTTGTGGAAGCAGATGTTGCTGCAACGCCATTATTTCCTTATTCTGCTTAAATGATGAGCATAGCATCCATATAAACGGATAAACTGTAACAATGCCCAATAATAGAAGGAATACATTTAAAACTATACTGCTTACTTTTTTTCTCATGATATTCTCCTCCTACTCTTCCTTGCCCGATACTTTGAAAGAAAGCACGGTAAGCACTGCGGTAATCACAAAAAGCACAAATGAAAGTGCTGATGCATATCCAAAGTTGTATTTGACAAAGGCCTCATCGTAAATAATGTAAGAAGCCAGATATGTTGATGTTCCCGGTCCTCCCTCTGTCATGATGAGTATCTGGACATATGCCTGGATATACGAGATAATTGATGTAATGACTACAAAAAGTGTCATAGGCTTAAGCAATGGCAATGTAATGTATCTGAATTTCTGCCAGCCACTCGCTCCGTCAACCTGCGCTGCCTCCATAACATCTGCCGGAAGTGAATACAGGCCTGCCATATACATAACAACCGCATATCCGAAATCCTTCCAGATGGTCATTATGATTACTGCGATCAGAGCAGTTTTGGGATTCATAAGCCAGTTGATATCGAGTCCGAATATTTTGTTGATGGTTCCGATCTGTGGATTGTACATAAACTTCCATACAAATGCCACTGCAACCATAGGCGTTACTACAGGCATATAGTAAACTGCCCTGAAAAAGCTCTTATGCTTTATAAGCGTTGAATAAATAGCATACGCGATTCCCAGTCCCAGACCGACTCTGAAAACAATTACAACTACCGAAAAAATTACGGTATTGAACATTGATTTGCCGAACAATTTGCTCGTGAACACCTGCTTATAATTTTCCAGACCCAAAAACTTGTATGTTCCGCTTAACGGATTCCACTCATGAAAGCTTCCTGCAAATGCTATACCAATCGGTATTATCAAAAATATTGTAAAGAAAGCTACCATAGCTACAACAACTATGTTTCTTAAAATTATTTCACTCTTACTTTGTAATGGATGTGATTTTTTAAACATTAATAATCCTCCGTAGTGAATCTTTACCTGTTATTTTGCAAACTCATATAGATTCTCGACTGATTGGAATGAACTGTTCTTCATATCCTTTATAATATCAGCCTGTGCCTTGTCTAAAGCTGTATCAATATCCACTCCATTGTAGAATATGTCCTCTCCGGCCTTTTTCATATCCTCCTCAACACATGAAGGCATCGGACCCGGCCAGATGTAGTGGTCAATGTGCTCTGAAAGTACCTTAAGCGATGGGTTTTCAAGTATTTCCTCATTGTCTGCAAGGGATTTCTTTGCAGGGAAGGTACTCATAGCAAGATTGAAATCTACCTGAGACTCATCGTCGCAGAGGAAGAACTTTACAAAATCCTGTGCCACTGCCTGCTGATCCTTTGGTGCTTTTTTGTTTACACCGAATGTTGACTCACCGTTATATCTATTGTATGCATATGGATTTCCGTCAAATGTAGGAATTTCAAATACGCCAAAATCTATATCACTCCATGTGGTCTTAAGTGTATTGTAATAATGTCCCCACTGAATAACCATTGCCGACTGTCCCTGTCCAAAGCTGTCTGCACAGTTCTCGCCAAAATCCTTTGAACCAATCTGATCCTTGTCATACATATCAACAAGCATCTGCATTACCTTCTTCATGGCATCTGAATTGACATTAGGTGTCTTTCCATCCTCCTTAAAGAGGTTCTCACCAAGCTGATAATTAAGACCAAGCAGGTAATTCTGGTGGAAATCATTATTGAAATTGAGTCCGGCCTGGACTATTTTGTCTCCGTCCTTGATTGTGAGCTTCTTTGCTACCTCAATCATTTCATCCCAGGTCTTTGGAATATCATCATCTGTTAGTCCGGCTTCCTTCCACATCTCCTTGTTGTAATAAACAGAGCCTGTCATCATTCCGTAATCAATGTAATAAACCTTACCATCAATCACATGGGCGTTTACTCCATTAAAGTCCTGCTCCAAATCCTCAACAGGAATATCAAGCGGAGCCATATAGTTGATAAGATTCTCATGATAGCTGTTATGTACATTGAAGAGTGCCGGACCGTTCTCACCATCGAGTGCCAAAGGAAGCTTTGTCCAGTAATCTTCCCATGGATTATCCACCAGGTTTATCGTTACATTAGGATGAATAGCTGTGTATCTGTCAATAATCTCCTGAAATAATTCATCGCTTCCCCACTCCCACAGGTCAATTGAGACGTCCTTTCCATCATTAATCTCAACCGAAGGATCGTACTTAACTGTATCACCAAATGGCTCTGTTGGTACCTTTATGTCCTTTTTAGCTGATGAAGACGATGAGCTGCCACAGCCTGTAAGTGCTGTCACTGCCATTGTAGCTGCCATAACCGTTGCAATAAGTTTCTTTTTCATAGAAATCCTCACTTTCGTAATTCAATATCTCTTTTTCGTCCAAATTAGTTTAGCGCTAAATCTAACTATAATCTAACACTGCCTTGTACATTCGTCAATAGTTTTTTGTTTTTTCATCATATTTCATATTATTTTTATATATTTTTTGTGCATTTTTGACAAATAAGACTGTCATATATACAAATTTTCTCGAAACAGATTGCTATTTTCCCAATAAAAATGTATACTCAATTTAATTTATAAACCTGTATTTTTAATCACATTTAGTTTATGCATAAACTTTATATGATTAAAGGGGCAAAATACCTTTTGACCCTCATATCTTTATATTAAAAACAGCAATTCTGAAATGGAGCTTTATATGACACTTAAGGATATTGCCGAAATGGCGGGCGTGAGCACGATGACTGTATCAAATGTAATCAACAAAAAGACAAGCCGTGTTTCACAAAAAACAAGAGATAAAATCAATTCAATTATAGAGGAATATAATTATGTTCCAAATATGAATGCAAGAAGTCTTTCAAACAATTCCTCACACATTATCGGAGTTGTTATATTTCTGGAGGATAAAGAATATGCTTCAGGATACAATTATTTTGAGAACCCATATGTCAGTACAATGATTGGTACAATAGAAACAGAGCTTCACAAAAACGGATACTTCACCATGCTTCAATCAGTATCCAGAAGCTCAGATATATTATCTTTGGTTAAGAACTGGAATGTCGATGGGATGATTCTGGTTTTCCCCACCTCTACCCAAAATCTTGAAAAGCTGATGGATGCGGCCAACTGCCCTATTGCAACCTTTGACAGCAATTACTCTCACCCTAATCTCATAAATGTAATATCTGATGATGAAAAGGGCTTATATTTGTCAACCAAATATATGATAAATCACGGACACACCGAGATTGCATTTGTAGCTGATTATGAGGGAAATGTCATCCTCACCAAACGTTTTAACGGATACAAAAAAGCTTTGCAGGACAGTCATATTCCTTTCCGTCCTGAATATATTTTCAGCTATTCACCTTCATATGAGGGCGGTATCGAGGCCGGTCGTGCCATTGCAAGCAGCAAGGCACCAATCACAGCTGTGGTAACAACTGCCGACATATGTGCTATCGGCATCATGGAGGGAGCGCGTCTCGGCGGTTACCGTGTCCCGATTGATTTATCTGTCATAGGCTATGATAATTTGAATCTATGCCAGTACACCGTACCGAAGCTTACATCGGTATCACAAAATGTACCAAAAAAAGCCCGGCTTGCAACCGAGCTTCTCCTAAAGAAAATACATGACAATGAGGCAGACTGTAATTTCGGTGAGATTATGGATGTTGAGATTGTTGACAGACAATCAGTTATCTCGCTTTACTAATCCCTGCGCACACGCTTGTTTTCATACATTTTCTCATCAGCCTCACAGATAATCTTATTGATATCGGCGTATCTGCCGCAGGCATAGCCTACTGATGCGGAAATCGGAATTTTGCTGTCCTTTTGGATTGGTTCCATAATCTTATTCCATCTTTCAATAAAGCTAAGTGCATCATCCTCAGTCCCATCCGGTATGATCATGATAAACTCATCGCCTCCATAGCGGTATACTCTTACATTATCATTATCATTTGCTGCAGCCAGTCTGATGGTTCCCGCTATTCTTGCTATAAGACGGTCTCCCTTCCCATGTCCGTATGTATCGTTCACAAACTTCAGCTGATTTACATCCCAATATATGACAGCTACCTTTCGGTCAGGCTCCTTTGGCTTTTCAAGGTCATCAAGGAGCTTATTTTTATTGTAAAGGCCGGTCATGTCATCCATTGCAGCCTCTTTCTTGATACGGTGCGCTTTTTCCATTGTTCTTCGAAGCATTTTATTAACACCATTGCTGACACTGTAAAATCCGACTGCTATAAGCGAACGCGGAAAAACATAATACATAAAAAGAGTAAACCCGGGATTTTTATTCACCTCATTCAGCAAAAATACTCCATCCTTTTGAAGATGCTCAAGTGATGTCGCAGTAAGCAATACCATATTTGCATCGCACACTCCAAAATAATAGCCCACATATGTACTAAGCGCTATATTAAAAATCGAAAAAGCTAATGCAAATCTCGACAGGTGTTTTGATGAATATACACCTGCAATTACAATCGGTAACATCACAGCTATTATCATATGATATGTAAGCGACGAGCACGTTATCATCACCAGAAAACCTGCCTCTGAAATGCACAGATACTTTGCACAGGCTTGCTCCAGTCCAACTATCATCAGCAGCACAATAAACACCAGCAGAAGAATACAGGATAATATATATCCTTTAACAAAAATATTATTATCAACAATAAATATATTAAGGCAGTTAAGTATGAATACAAATGTATATAGCAAATGCCATATCAAAAGAATACGAAACACAAATATATTTTCAACAACATCCTTCTTCTCATATATAGGATTATCATCTGTAATTTTTGAAAACAACAGCTTTAACGTCTGCATTATAATTCCCCTTTTCCTTTTCTCTTTCCCTTATCTGGTCAAATCCTTTACCCACTTGTATTTCCTAAAATGTATGAGTGTCCATGGTATCTTTCCAATCTCATCCACGCAGGTGCACGCATACACCACAACCACCGGCCAGTTCAGGAAATATGTACCTGCAACTGCAAGCGGTATCGCTATGCCCCACATCGTAACAGCAAGAGAATACATATCAAACATCGTATCTCCTCCCGAACCAAATACACCGTTTATGATGATTTCATTTACCGAGCGTCCGATCATGTAGAGGGCAAGTACACCAAACAGCTGCTTCAGATACGCTGCTGCCTGCGGTGTGAGCTTTACAAAATGTAAAATCACCGGTGCTGAAACCGCCATAAGCACTGTCATAACAGCGCCACACAAAAACGACAGTTTTGCCATTCTGATGCCATATATTTTTCCACGCTTTAAATTTCCTGCGCCCAGCTCATTTCCTATCATGATGCCGGCAGCGCTTGATATACCTGCACTGAGACAGCAAATGATATCACGCACAACCGCTGCGACGGAGTTGGCCGCTGCCGCGTCTGTTCCCATGTGTCCCATAAATGTAGAGTACGATGTAAAGCCTATGCCCCATACAAGGCTTGCTCCGAGAATCGGCCCGGAGCACTTCATAAAATCTGCTGACAGCTCCCTGTTCCTTGCAAAAAGCTCTCTAATTTTAAGCCTGATATAACCCGGTCTGTACGAAAATGTGATTGAAAGCATGAGCTCCACTACTCTTGATATAAGCGTTGCGAGTGCCGCTCCTCTCACATTCATGCTCTCAATGCCAAATGCCCCATAGATAAATATGGCATTGAGTATTATGTTTATAAGCACTGTAATTGAGCTCACTGCCGCCGCAGTACCCGCGTGCTCTGATATCTTCATCATGACTATATAACACTGCGAAAAACCTGTCAATAAATATGAAAAAGAAGCTATTTTCAGATAGCTTACACCATAATCTATAAGCACCGGCTCGTTTGTGAAAATAAGCATCAGATATCGTGGAAAAAATGCACATGCCACGAAAAACAGCACCGATACTATGCCGCATATCCTGATTGCAAGAGCGAATATGTCATCGAGCGCCTTTATGTCCTGCTTGCCCCAATACTGCGCTCCGAGTATTGCAAGCCCTGCTGTAGCTGCTGATAGAAACATGTTCTGGATAAACTGTATCTGCGTAGCAAGCGAAACCGCTGACATATAGTTCTGGTCCAGTCCTCCGAGCATGAAAGCATCAGCCACCGCCACCAGCGCCAACATCAGATTCTGCACCATTATCGGAACCATTAGTGTCCACAGCTTTTTGTAGAAATGTGTATCAAATTCTATTGTTTTCATGTATCTTTTATACCCCTTGATTACTGATTATTATCCCAAATACAAACAATTATATATGGTTGCATTGGCATATGTCAAATATATACATAATATCTGCAGATATTTCATCCAAAAAAGTGTGCCGCTATCCCCATCATCGGTATAGTGTGCAAGGTTCGTAAACCCCTGTTCTTTTCTATAAATGACCATAAAAATGACAGGGAATGTAACCCTGTCATAAAGTCAGAAATTGTTCCTTCACTTATAGGAGAAATTCGAGGGGATAAACGGAACTGTTTTTTTCTAAACAATAGTATGTAAATGTTTACGACAAACTGGGAGTTATCTATTAACTTTCTTAACTTTCCCTTATTTTCAAGGCTTTCTGCTATTGAAAATTCTATATATGTATCCTTTTCCCTTGTTTTTGCCCTTATGGGATAATCACAAGGGAAAATTCATTATTCAGTTGTTTAATCATTGCCTGCCACTTTATCAAGAAGTCTTGCGGAAGTCCGCTTTGCTTCCCTTGTAGCATGGGCATAGACATTCATGATGGTACTCACGTCTGAGTGTCCTAACAGTTCCTGCACATCCTTAGGCTGAGCCCCGTTGGATAAGAGGTTTGTCGTGTAGGTATGCCTTAATGTGTGGAAATGGAAACCTTCAAGCTCCGGTACTTTTCTTCCTGCCGTCCGGCAGGCTGTTTCTATGGTTGCCGGAAGTTCCAGACAGCCATCCACCCTTAAGCATACAAAGAAGATTTCGGTGTAATCCTCCGGCACATTTTCTGTCATTCCCAAATGGTAATACTCGTAATGCACCCGATTCTTTTCCATTACCTCTCTGTAAAAATTCCGCTGATAAAGTTCTCCATACTGAAAACGATTTACTTACTAAGAAAAAAGAGCTTGAAAGCAAGATTGCCACCAAAGAGGAAGAGATCCGAACTCTCAAAGCCAGATTATCCAATATCGTCAGACAGCATGAATTTGCAACAGTACAAGACTTCTACACAGCATTCTATACTGCACAGCGTGCCTTTGACGCATATCAGAAAGAACGTTCTAAGTGGGAAGAAGCATACGGAGAGAAAGTTACTCCAAAGTTCGAAACCATACACGACAAAATAAAAAGGTATCAGGAAAAGTCTGACAACCAGAACGCCAATCGACCTTATCAAAGCAAAGATAAAGGGGCGAGATAATCGCCCCTCAATTTCATTGCTTAATTTTTTCAAAAATGAAGTTCAGAACACTCATCATCAAGAAATCACACTAAACTTCCATTATTGAAATCAATTTGATTAATTGCTATAGTAATCAGCTCTTCAATATTTGATAGCTATATAATTTTTTCATATTTTCACTTTTTCTTCTCTCAGCCTCTTCCAGCGCCTCATTATATAAACTCTTGTCAGAATATACTTTATCCCGAGGATATACAATACTTTCGATAATACCATGAAACAAATCATCATAAGCCATTTCTTTCGTATAGCCATCACCAACATTTCCTGCATCAATTTGTGCGTATAATTCATCCAGATGCTGCTGGAAATACGTTTGAAAATCATCATGGTTATCTGTTTTAATCAAGACAAGAGATTCCCCTTCAAAAGTATCACATGCGCGCAATTTATTAATCGAATATTCCTTTAAAAAATCAATAAAAGAATCTAAATCATAAACTCGATTGAATATAGGCATCAAACGTTCCTTCACATATAAAGCCGTCGCTGAAATAATCTCTTCCATTGTATCTTCGGTATATTCAAAACTTACTCTTGCTTCATTTCGTGGAAGGAATGAATTTAAATCCTGTCCAGCATACAATATTGATTTTTTATCGATAGAAGAATGATAGGTAGAAATAATTCCTGCAGTAAGGAAAAATCCTTTTGCCCCTTTATTCCATGCCGGAGCTGTTTTTACTCCAAAAAAAGCCATCAAATCTTCGTTGAGCATTTTAACAAAAACATTCAATTTTGAGCAATATCGAAAACCCTCTGTTTGAAATGTTTCACCAAAAATAAGTTTAAACTGTGAATTAAACGACATAAAAAATCTCCTTTGTTATAGTCCAAACATCAACCTGTATGCAAGATAGAATGATGCGGCATCATCTGCAATTCCGCCACCACCTGTAATCACATCTTCTGCAATTGTTCCTCCAACGATAAGAACAGCTGCTACAGTTCCCCAGAATTGAATCTCTTGCGCTGGTTGATATTGAGGAACATATACATAGTTATCATCTTTTTCTGTTTCAGGCGCTGGCACCGGAACTGGAACTTCATCCGGTTGTTTTTTCTTGAAACTATATACTATAAGTCCATTATTCATATTAGAATATTGAACTTTATAATCCCCTATTTCAAAAGAAGAACCTTTAATATATAGACCTCCTATTTTTCCACCTATTGCATTTACATAACGCGATACTTGTGCAATTCCTTTTGATCTATTCGGCTCATATACATATGAAGGGGGCTTAACGTCCCATACTTCATTTGTTGCAAGTCTAAGAACATCTATTCTTCCGACACTGATTGGCGTTTCTAATTGAATACCCACATTTTTACTATATATATCTGCCTCAACTGCATTATGGATATAGTTCCATGCATGTTCCTCGATTAATTCCTGCCAATCAGACCATTTAACTGAATACCCCGATGTTGAAGACTCTGTCTGTTCAATTTTATTGATTTTGCTGACTGGAGAGCTTCCAATATATTCCTCAACATAATCATTATAACTATCGCAATCTGTATCTACTACACATGGGTTTGAAACCATATAACAATAATAGTTACCTCAGCCTTGTTCCTCTACGCAAAATTTCGATTTTAATGTCTCTATTATACCATAATGATACTATTATGAAAAACAAAAAAATTCAAAGCTTCCGCTCTTTTATAATCTCTCAGTATTACTGGAATTTGACTTTATAATTTGTATTGCATAAAGTTTCCATTATGAACAAATCCATACGCTTTATATAATTTTACCCCCATATCAGAAGCAGTAATCTGTATTGAACCACAGCCATATTTTCTTGCTTCCTCTATAACTCTGTGCAGAAGCTCTTTTGCAATTCCCATCCGTCTGTAATCAGGTTCAGTAAACATACTTGATAACAGTCCAATTTTTCCGCTTGGGCAACTGAAATATGGGGGCTTTTCAACAAATGACATACCGCTTGTTCCGATTATCTTGTTGCCGTCAACAGCTATCCAAGATACGAATGTACCTTCTGTCATATGACGACTATAATAATCTTTTAAGGCAGGTTTTAAATCAATATCTTCTTTTGCGCCTTCTTCTCTTAATTGATTTATTCTCATTTCAATAAAAATATCCAGTTCATTTTCAGTCAATCTCTTATATTCTATTGACAATTCATTATCCCTCCAAATTCAAATCTGTCTATCAGTTCCCTTTATAATTCCATTATACTCTCATCTATTGGGAAGCACAAACATTTTGCGTCTATCGTTTTACTCTTCCTTTTAGTCAAAAATAGAGCCGCCTGTACTTTGGCGGCTCAAATTACCAATTTATGTTTTATTGACTAAACTAATACAATACTATTCTGAGAATTGAAACGATATAAAGTATATGTAATCATTTTGTTGGTCAATTTCTCCTTGTTCAATATTTTGAATAGGCGTTGTGCTCAGACCATCTTTTCCATAAATAAATGCTGCCAACCCTTGCTCTGAATTTTTTTGAATCGAAACTTTTCCTTCAATTTGTGTTGCGGATCTTCCGTAATATTCTCTTCCTTCTACTTTTTCCAGAATAGGAATCGTCGTAGAATATTTGGTCGACGTGTCTGCAACTATAAGCTTCACCTCAAATTCCTCAAAATCCGGTACAAGTACAATCTTACCTTCCGTCGGAGATTCAACCTCTTCGTAAGATAACTCTGCAATTTTATTTTTTGCTGCCAATTTTCCAAAATGATACTCTGATATAAATATGGTCAATGACTGAAACTTCTCATTTGTGTGATAATCGAATAAAAAGGCACCATCCACTCCAGATAATAACTCTGCGGTTTTCATCTCTGTCCCTTCTTTGTCTACCGCTGTAATATAATTCTTTGGGTAACTACATTTTTGAACAAGAATCATCCCAAGTGAAAATGATGTAATCAATACAATGAGTGCTAGTCCTATTATTGATCGTTTTAGATTTTTTATCTTATATTTACTATCCTTGGCAATTCGAATTAAATTGTCTTCTGATTTTTGTATATAATTTTCTTCCCTAATATCTTCTCCTGCAAAAAACTCATTTATGCTGATTCCCAACATATCGCATAACGTAATATAAACAGATACATCCGGCAAACATATCCCTCGTTCCCATTTTGAAACAGATTTGTCACTCATCCCAAGTTTCTCCGCAACTTGTTTTTGGGTTAATCCTAACGATTTTCTCTTGTCAGCAATATATTTTCCTGTTTTTATGAGATCCATAGTATCCCTCCTTTAAGATGATACTAACTGATAATCTAACATTTTAACACCCCTTAGAAGTAGAATAAGCATGTTTTATGAACATACAGCCTATCAAGATAGCCAGTTTTATCTATATCGCCAAATCCAACGAGCAAATTTTCCTCTACTGCAACGAGAGTATAATGTTGTAAAAAAGAACTATTCCATACATCCAAATCATCATTTCCTTTTCATCTGGTTTTGATTCTGCCCGTTAACCCCTTTACACTTTTATGATATCTCCCCATGCTGCGCACAGTTTTTCAAAGGTCCATGCCGCATTTGCAGGGCTTGTGGACGGCAGCGTGACTGCCTCCATGCCTGTCAGCGGAAGCTGATATTTCTTATAAAGTGCCCCTGCTTTATTTCCGTTTGCAATGACCTGCTTTATATCGGCTGTGGCAAGAATTTTCCTTATATCTGTCGGTTCGACGTTTTTGATGCTGTTGTCGCTCGAACCCTTGATATCACAGCTTTGTATCACATCCCATATAGCTATATGATTTTTAAACAGCATATATTTTTTCTCATCTATCGTCTCCGGCACCGGTTCATCCAATAGATACGCAAGCAGCTTCCAGAAACGGTTCTGCTTGTGTCCGTAATAGAAATTGTTTTCCCTTGATGCAACGGACGGCAGAGTGCCGAGGATCAGTATGCGGCTGTTTTCATCATAGACAGGCTCGAAGGAGTGGGTTATGTGTTCGTATTCCATATTGTTACCTCTTATATCTGCAGCAGCTCTTCCGGCTTATCAATACATTTTAACTATACTACAATGCCGTTGTATTTTACAACAATACGCATAGTTCCCAGAAAAATAACTTATGATTATTATACTTTATCCATCTTGATTTCACAATCTTTTGTTCACGACAAAAAAGTAGTCGTTTCACTTCCACATTTTTTGACGTTATAACCCATTATAACCCATTGATGTTTCACTCAAAATGGGTTATAATAGATTGTAAGAAACGGGGTGATATTATGGATATCTACAAACGAATTTATGAATTAGAAAACGAGATAGCAGCCTTACCACAAGGTTCTATCAACATGAAGAAAATTTACGGCAAAGAGCAGCCTTATCTGCAATGGACAGAGAATGGAAAAAGCAAAAGCAAGTACATTAAAAAGAACGAACGCGAAGAAATTTTTGCAGGTGTTGAAAGGCGCAAACAGCTTCAAGAAGAATTGAAAGAACTGAAACAACACAGTTCTATTGATCCATCTAAATCTACAGATTTTGAAACTTCTGTCATTATCGGAGAACGTCTTCTGGCACTGACAAAAGGTGTAAAAAACTGGGGAAAACGTGATTGTTTCAGACAGTTACAGGCATATTTAAACAGTGAGGAAACAGATCGTGTATGCTTGGTATTTGGTCTGCGACGAACAGGAAAGACAACAATGCTGCGTCAGGCTGTTTTAGGAATGACTCCATCACAGTCCGCAAAATCAGCATACATCAAAGCAAAAGGGAGCGATACCATGGCAGCGATGAATCGTGATTTGGGCAAACTCCTTGATCTGGGATATGAATATGTTTTTATTGACGAAGTAACCCTAATGCCCGACTTTATTGATTCAGCAGCACTATTCTCTGATATCTACGCTGCACAAGGTATGAAAATTGTTTTATCCGGAACAGATTCTCTTGGCTTTTGGTTTGCGCTTCATCAGGAACTTTATGATCGAGCTGTTACGATTCACACTACCTTTATTCCATTCCGTGAACATAGTCGTTTACTCGGTATCGACAGTATTGACGAGTATATTCGCTATGGCGGCACACTTCGTGCAGGAGAACTGGATTTTGATGATAAAGACGTTATTTCAGAGGATGCTTCGTTCCGTGATGACGAATCCACACGGCGTTATATCGATACCGCAATCTGTAAAAATATCCAGCACTCCCTGAGTTGTTGTCAAGACGGAGGATATTTCCGTCATCTCCAATCACTCTATGAGGCAGGTGAACTAACAGGTGCTATCAATCGAATCATTGAGGATATGAATCATCGTTTCCTTATTCGTATTCTGACCGACAAATTCAAATCTCATGATTTGGGTTCAGCTGCTGATGTTTTGCGAAGAGATCGTAATCCCAAACAGCGTACAGATATTTTGGATAAAATCGATACAGAAGCAGTAACCAAACGATTAATGGATATGTTGGAGATTCACAATAAAGAAGAACAATCTATTGGTATTACAAATGCTCACATAGAGGAAATCAAAGAATATTTGAAAGCACTTGACCTGATTGTTGACGTTCCACGAGAAACGGTAATTCCAAGTGCCGAACCACTAGAGAATATTTTATTCACGCAACCAGGCATGCGTTATTGCCAGGCACAGGCATTGGTTCATTCTTTGACAAAAGATGAATTATTCTCTACATTGAGCGAGCACGAAAAAATGTTAGTTTCTGAACGTATTTTGGAAGAAGTGCGTGGTCGTATGATGGAAGACATCGTACTTTTAGAAACATTCAAATCGGCTAAAAGGCATCAACGTGTTTTCAAATTGCAATTTGCTGTCGGCGAATACGATATGGTAATTTACGATGCTAAACTCAATACATGTGAATGCTACGAAATAAAACACAGCTCGAAAATTGTTCCAATGCAAGCCCGCTTCTTAGTTGACGAAGAGAAACTGAATCAAACAAGTCAGAGATTTGGCCAGATTACCAAGCGATGTGTGCTCTATCGTGGTGAAGATTCCGTCATGGAAAATGGCGTTGAGTATCAGAATGTAGAAAATTATTTGAAACATTTATAATTTTCCCCTAAAGAAAGAGAGGTCCATGACATTTAACATCATGAACCTCTCTTTCTTTATTATCCTCTATGAGCCATCCACTTCTTTTGCTTCTTCCAGCAACGGCTGTAGCTCGTTTGCTTGAGTGCAATATAAACACCAGAAGTACAGGTTTTCAAAGCTAATTCATGAAATCGTTTACACATACTTAACAGCTGATAAATACTGGAATGTTAATAATTCTACGCAGCAAAAAAGGAACCGGAAAATCCGGTTCCTTTTTGATATCGCATCTTTTATGATAAATATATTCTAACTGCTTCATATAAGTAATACACAAATCAGCTCAGCTCTATCTCATATGCTCCGGCTTCAAAATCCACCGTAAGAAGCGCATACGCTTCACCGTTATCATAGCGGATTGAGAGCTTTGGTCCTTCTTCTGCTACTGTGATGACAGCTCCCTTCTCAAATGCCTTATGTGTATTTCTCATGCGAAGCAGCTCAAGCTGCTTTGCAACAACATCCTTTTTTAGTGCCTCCCTGATATCGGAGGCACTAAGGTTTGTTCTGTTAATTTCCTTGTGTCCTGATTCCCCTGCACGTCTTACCGCCTCATGGTCATTTTTGCCTGCAAAGAGATCCAGATACCATACCTGTGGCTTGCCCGGCATAAACATCTGAATGGCACGGGCCAGAAGCATTTTGCTGTCAGACTCACCAAGCGCACTGTAATATGTGGCATTGACCTGATAATATATATTCTTCTGTCCGTGAAGATTTTTGACCATGCCGCCACGAGATACAATCAGATCTATAAGCGAGCGAATATCGTCCTCCGGAAGCAGACCCTTTAAATCCAGAAGAGGTATGCCGTCATGGCAGCCAAGCATATTGACTGTGGAGATTTTATCGTCCACAACCTCACGCGCCCATTTTGCAAGGTAATCTGCTCTCCTGTTCTCAATCGCATCAATTATGAGTCCCGGTAAAAAGAAATCATATGTGGCATAGCCCTTATCTGCAAGGGTTTTGTATATTTTCTCATCATATGCCGCGTGTATTTCAGGCAGCAGAGTCAGCCCGAGCGGAGCTGCAAGCTCATGGATCTGCTGTAGAAATTCCCAGGTCTCAGGGTCATTCAGGAAATTCTTTTTCCCCGGTGCCTTAGGCGCATAGGCAAATGCATCGAGTCTCACGATAGCCGCACCGTAGGATGCTATTTTTTCAAGTGTTTCACGATAGAAATTCCACACCTTTTCGGACTTTATATTTAAATCCATCTGCCCCAGATAATCTCTGCCATGCACCTCCTGGTAAAATGTGTTCCAGTATGGCACCCTTCGTCCATCCGGAAACTCAACCATGAGAATCGGAAGCCCCGGCTTTCTGAAAAACATCTGCTTTAAGCATGACTCATCAGGCTGTATGTAGCCCTCGTCCGTCATGACTCCATGACCTTCCCAGAACTTGTTCCAGTCTATGAAAAAATCCCGGTACTCCGACTCATCGCCCTTTTCCACCAGATCCTTGAACTGTGGTGACTGTGCCGAAGCATGGTTTAAAATAAAATCAAGCTTTAAGTCAATCCCCAGCTCCTTCAATTGCGATAAATCCTCTATTGTCGCAAGCTCCTCATTCAGATTGTAGTCCACGACCGAAAATCCGCGGTCCAAATCCGAATGATACAGGCTTGGCAGGATATAAAATGATGAAAATGTGTCCTGCATTTCCTTCTTTTTTAGCAGAGCTGCGATATCGGAAAGCTTACCGCCCAGACTGTCAGGATATGCGTTAAGCATAGGTTTATTGTTCATAGACTTTGCCATCCTTTCCAACTACTATACGCGCATTTTTACTCTGTAAATCAAGCTTTTCCTGCTCCAACTCTACCACGCGGCATATGAAAGGGCTTGCGGCGTTTTCGTCACGTCCTCTCTTAATGCGGCGCGCCTTAGTCTCCTCAGGCGAACTCTCCAAAAATACAGGTATATCAACACCCTTAAGGTATTCGCTTCCTCCGTGGGTCCACTCCAGGATGAGCACTTTAATTCCTGTAAAATCAGTTTCGTCATATGAGATATCACCGTCCTCGCGGCCCATATGCTTTATCTCAATTATATCTTTTCCTTCCTTAAACTCTGAAAGCTCCTTGTTAATCCTGTCAAAATCAATCTCCTTAGGTGTTCCAAGATATCCACGTAAGCCATCCTCGCCGGACTCGTTATACACATTAAGGCGCTCCTCGTCATTTCTCATCGGGATACGGTGTGGATAATTGTCCCCGGTCAGCACATAGCAGGCTGTATTATCGTTAAGAAAATACTGCTGCAGGGCTGCTGCAATCGTTGTCTTTCCTGAGCCTGAGCCGCCGTAGATGCTTATTACAATACGTTTATCAGAAGCACTATCTGCAGTGTCAGCCTCACTTAATTTTAGATTGCCACACACCTTCTTTATCTCATCATACAGCTTCTTTGCCTCATCAAGCCTGATAAATGAAAACTGATATGCCTCATACTCCTTTACGGCAAACGGAAGCGGTATTCCGGCATTCATCAGTGCTGCACCTGTGTACTGCCTGCCGGTATTTTCCTCAATATATACTGCATCCGACTCCAAGCCCTTAAGCTTCACATAGCATGCAGCCGCGTTTGCCTCCGCATACAGACGAACCACGCTCACAAGCGCCCTGTCCTTTGCCCTTGAGACAGACATCCACGCAGCCACCTCATCCTCAAATGGGCTTGTAAGGCGCCAGTAGGTGCCCTCATTTATAAGCATCTCATACTTCTTAAAGGTCTTTATCTGCTCTCTGATTTCTTCCTTTTCCTCATCCGACAGAAGGGCCGGATTCAGCTCATAGCCAAAGGTTCCTGCCATGGCTGTGATGCCTCTTGTTTTAAGGCTTGTCACTCTGCCTGTCTGATGATTTGGCACTGCCGATACATGCGCTCCCATGGATGATACCGGATAGAAGAACGATGTGCCATACTGTATTCTTGTACGGTTTATGGCATCTGTATTGTCACTGCACCATATCTGTGGACTGTAGTAGAGCATGCCTGCATCAAATCGTCCACCGCCACCGCTGCAGCCCTCAAGAAGTATATCCGGATATCTTGTCACCAGACGATCCATAAAATCATACACTCCAAGCACATAGTCGTATGCAAGATTTCCTGCATACACATCAGCCATGCTTCTGTTCATATCCCACTTCACGTAGTCGATTTTTCCCTGGTCAAACACTGCACAGATCTGGTTGAAAATATTGTCCCTCACTTCTTTTCTTGAAAAGTCCAAAAGAAGCTGGTTTCTTGAGCGTACAGGAAGCTTTCCCGGAATCTGGATAGCCCAGTCAGGATGCTCTCTGTACAGATTACTGTCCTCATTTACCATCTCAGGCTCAATCCATATTCCAAACTTCACTCCCTGTGCATGCACTCTGTCGATGAGCTCTGAAAGCGTTCCGCCAAGCTTTTTCTCATTCACAAACCAGTCTCCGAGTGATGAATTATCATCATCTCTCTTTCCAAACCAGCCGTCATCCATGACCACCATATCTATGCCCAGTGATGCGGCCTCCTTTGCAAGGTCTACTATCGTATCACCGGTAAAGTCAAAGTACGCAGCCTCCCAGCTATTGATGAGCACCGGTCTTACCTCATGTGCAAATCTGCTCCTGCACACATGCTCACTGATACAGGTGTGGTACTGATGGGAAAGCTGTGAGAAACCGTCTGCCGAGTATGACATAATCACCTCAGGCACTGTAAAGGTCTCTCCTGCCGCAAGCGGATATGAAAACAGCTCATCGGAAAGCCCCATTAAAAGGCGTGTCTGGTTAATCTGGTCCTTTTCTGCCTCACATGAGAAGTTGCCACTGTATACAAAAAGCATACCATAGCAGTCTCCTGCATTTTCTGTCGTATCGCGCTGTGCGAGAATAACCGCCGGATTGTACTGGTGGCTTGAGGTTCCTCTGCGGCTTCCGAATGAAAGTGTGCCGTGTCCTAAGCGTGTGCGCTCAAGATTGCGCTCCATGGCATGCTTACCGTAGAATCTGAGCACATCATAATCTCCGTAAACCATATCCAGGCAGGCAGCATGAGCCTTTTCAATTGTAATATTCCCACTGCCTGTATTTTTAATGAGCACACTTCTTGTGATGACATCACAAGCCTCGAGCACACCATAGAGCAGATGCACCTCAACGCCTGCGATATCATCGCCAAGAACAATTTCAAGCGTCTGTGCTTCATCATCAGATGCCCACACTGCCGGAAGTCCCTTTAGAACGTATTTTCCATCTCTGATTTCATGACTCTTATAAAGAAGCTCAACACTCTCAGTACCCTGTTCGTTTTTAATATCAAGCGCAATATTTCTGAAATCGCCTGTGCCAAGTGTCGGATACTCCTGTGGCAGTGTATCAAGCGAATATGTACGGTTCATGCCTGCTGCGTAAGGATTGCCTGAAAAGCCTCTGTCAGCGTATGTCAGCACATAGTCCATATCACATGTGCTTTTTGCTCCGTAGTACAGATGCAGCAGATAGCCAAGTCTGTCCACCTGCATCTGATATGTGGTGTGAGCTGTCTGTAAAGTAAAAATTTTCTTGTTTGGATTAAATATAATTGCCATAAAATCACCCCATATTGTTGTTTAAATAGTGTTTAAAAATTATCCTTTGATTGCACCGTTTGCAACACCGTTTAATATCTGCTTCTGGCAGATTATATAGAATATAAGTATCGGTATCAAAGCCAGAATATATGATGCAAATGCCAGATTGTAGTTGGTTCCAAACTGTGTCTGGAAATTCAGCTGTGCCAGCGGCAGTGTATTCTGTCCTGTTCCTGACATGATGACAAGCGGTGTCATGACATCATTCCAGGTACCGAGTGCTGTCAGGATGGCTACTGTCGCATGCATAGGCTTCATCATAGGAAATACAACTCTCCAGTATGTTGTCCATGTGCTTGCGCCATCGATGTCTGCAGCCTCCTCAAGTGCCATAGGGATATTTTTCAAGTATCCACTATATAATAATACATTCATTGGCATGTAAAATACAAGATATAAAAGGATAACTCCTGCCCTGTTTCCAAGTCCCATCTGTGCAGTCTGCTTTACAAGAGGCATCATGAGAATTGAGAATGGCACAAACATACCGCTTACAATGTAAAGATATATGAAACGGAAGCTCTTTTTCCTTGCCATGCCTCGTCCGATAACATATCCTGCAATCGAATGGATAAGGATTGCGAGAACAATGGTCACAATAGTGATAAGTAAGCTGTTTCCGAGAGAATGCCAGAAATCAGTCACCTTCATAGCCTCTGTGAAGTTTGAAAAGCTCCACTTTGAAGGGAAGGAAAGAGCTCCTGCGACATCATTTGTCATCTCACTCGGTTTCTTGAAGGCAATGATAACAGCCATATACAGCGGGAAAAATACGGTTAAGGTTCCCAATATTAAAACGATGGTAAGTACCCAGTTTGATTTTTGTTTTTTCATTATAACTGCTCCTCCTTCTTATTCATAACGCCCATCTGGAATAGTGAAATAGCCACAATTACAACAAAGAAAATTACTGCGTTTGCACTCTGGAAGCCAAACTGTCCTCCATCCATACCATTTCTGTAAATCAGGTATGAGATTGACTCAGTGCTCTGCGCCGGGCCACCCTTTGTCAATGACATAATCTGGTCAAATACCATGAGGAAGTTCTTTGTGCTGAGCACCAGATTGATTGTAACAAATGGCATAACGAGTGGAAATGTAACCTTCCAGAACTGCTTCCATTTGCCTGCTCCGTCGAGCATGCTGGCTTCGTAAACATCCTCAGGCACTGTCTGAAGTCCTGATATGTAAATAATGGTATTCATGGCAACTGCCTGCCATACCCCGACAATCAGCACACCAATCCATGCATATTTTTCACTCGCCAGAATACTGTTTTGTAAGAAACCGATGTTGAAGGTATTTCCTACTGCCGGCAGAATATATGTAAAAATAAAGCTGAAAATGTAACCAATAACCAGTCCGCCAAGGATATTCGGTACGAAATAAATACCTCTTAATGCACTCTTGCCGCGGATATTGCTGTTTAACGCAACTGCCATTACAAGGCTTAATACATTTACAAGTACTGTTCCTGCAATCGCATATTTAAAGGTAAACAGATAGCTCTTTCCGACTCTGGCATCTGTAAACAGATCTGTATAGTTTCTAAGTCCGACATAATCATATGAGCCATAGCCCTTGTAGTTTGTAAAGCTGTAAATCACACCCTTTATCATCGGCAGTGTATTGAATGCGAAAAATAAAACCACAACAGGTATCACAACTGCCCAGAATGTCTTGTCCCTATTTGACATTTTCTTTTTCATTTTGCATCCTCCTGTTCCTTCTGGTAATCCTGTACTTCACGAATCAGATCTCTGTTGTAACGCTTCCAGTCTGAATCGAATTTCTTTAAGAACTTCTCCTTTGCATTGTCACCTGTGTCAAGCAGATATGTCTGAATCATGGCATCCACGCTCATCTCGCTCGGATAATGGTGATCCTGATAATCTGACATACGGTTGTCCTTTATGTACTCCTGCATATCCTCAAGTGTATCAGGTATTGCAAAATCCCCATCCTTGCAGGCAATTCCGCCCTGGTCGTCCAGATATGTCTGAATTGTCTCATCGCTGTACAGATATTCAAGCACTTCGTATGCAGCTTCCTTATTTTTACATGCCTTCATCACTGAAAACTGTAAATCTATTCCTGAGTTTAACACATTGTCAGCCTCATTATCATTTGCCGGGAAAGTAAATGAGCCGATATTCATATCAGGATTGACTGACTTAATCTGAGGAATAGCATAGCTTCCTATCGTGTACATGGCAGCTTCGCCTCTGGCAAAGGCTGTACATGCGTCATTGTAGCTGTAAGCATATGGATTGTCCTCTGCATAATCAAGCAACGTGCGTACCTTGTCGGCAACCGGAGAATATGCCTCCTCAAATGTCGTATTTCCCATATTTACCTGATTGCAGGTGTCTGAATCACAAAGACCTACTGCAAGGGCATTCCACGGTGCCAGACAGGTCCATGTATCCTTAAATCCCAAATACAAAGGAAGTGTTCCGCTTTCCTTTATCTCATCGCACAGTGCTGTAAACTCGCTCCAGGTTGTAGGTACCTTCCAGCCGTTTTCCGCAAACATATCCTTGTTGTAAAGCACTCCAGCTGCGTTTGCCACGTAAGGAAGTGCATATGTGCCGTCCTTTGGAATGAACTCAAGCTCCTTGTCCATATCCAGATATGCTTTTTTTACAGTATCCACTGCATCCAGATCCGAGATATCCTCAAACAAATCTGCATCCAGGAAATTTGAATAATTGATATCTCCACCGATTGCGATGATATCCGGATAATCCTCACGGATGAAGCGCGTCTTTAAAATAGTCATAGCCTCATTCGGAGATGAGATAGTCAGGTGAATATCATCGTGAGTCTCATTAAATCGCTTCTCAATCTTCTCGAATGCCTTAACAGCCTCCGGCTTATAAGAAACCACCTCAATCTCAGTTTTTCCGTCCGCCCGCTTTTCATTTCCACATCCGGTCAGCCCTGTCGTACACATTCCGAGTGCCAGCACAACCGCCATAGCCTGACAAATCTTTCTTTTTGCCATATTTTTTCACTCCTTTTCTGTTTTATTTGCTCATTTTCCTGATAGTCAAATTATAACATACCATTATGCATACAATAAATACCCTTATTTTTGTATTTTTATACCAATATGCTGAAAAATGTGTTATAATTGCATATAATGTCGCATAAGGGTATATTTATAGTATTAATCAATAAGGAGTGACTCACATGGACAAGCTATCCTTCAATATTTTTCCAAATGTAAATTTCATAGATTTGTGTATGTACCAGTTTGGCCACGAGCAGTGCGAACCGGGACACTCATTTGGTCCTGCCACAAGGAACCACTATCTATTCCACTATGTACTGTCCGGCACCGGCACTCTGATGGCCGATAATGCAAAGGGCATTACGCAAACCTACAACATAAAAAGCGGGCAGGGCTTTCTGATTTTTCCCGGCCAGATAAATACCTATATCGCAGATGACAAGCTTCCCTGGGAATACATATGGATCGAGTTTGACGGTCTGCGCGTCAAGGAGGCTCTCACCACAACAGAGCTTACCAAAAATAATCCTGTATATCACACACACTCAAAGGATATCCGCGAAAAGCTTGTTGAGGAAATGCTCTACATCACAAGGCACCCCTCAGAATCATCATATCACCTGATTGGGCATATGTACCTTTTTCTGGATTACCTGATGCAGTCAGCCAAATCATCAAAACTCGTTCCAAGTGGGAAAATGAGTGATTTTTATATAAAAGAAGCGATGAATTATATCGAGCAGAATTTTCAGAATGATATCTCAATCGAAGATATTGCCAGAGTCTGCGGCATAAACCGAAGCTATCTGGGCAAAATTTTCAAAAATTCCGTTGGACATTCACCTCAGGAATTTCTCATGAATTATCGTATGATAAAGGCCACAGAGCTTTTAAAGCTGACCTCCTTATCCATCGCAGATGTTGGTTCTGCTGTTGGATACGAAAATCAGCTTCATTTCTCACGCGCCTTTAAAAATATCTACGGAGTGGCTCCGAGGGAGTGGAGGAACGAGCATAAATAAGCTCACTGTTCATCCTTCACAAATTCATTTACATTGTCAAGGGTCACCTTCTCATACGGCAGATAAACATACTTTTTATCCTCAAACTTTATGCTTTTCATGCTGCCCCCGGTGGCTGCCAGATAGGCAAGCGAAGCCATAGCCCTTGCCTGTCCCTCCTTGTCATTGTAGACTGTTGCCGCAAGCTTCGACTGCTGCACTGCTTCAAGCCCATCGTCTGTGCCGTCCACTCCAAAAAATGCAGGTACATTCGACTCCGTCACACCAAGCTTTTCGTATGCGTCTATCGCTCCGAGTGCCATTGCATCGTTGTTTGCAATAACCAGCTCTATGCTGTTTTTATACTGACCTATAAGCTGTGTCATACGGTTCTGCGCCTGAGCACGATTCCAGTTTGCTATCTGACAGCTCAGCTTTTCTATCTGAAGACCGTTATTCTTCATGCTCTCTGTCACACTCTCTGTCCTGACGATGGCATCCTGATGTCCCATCTCTCCCTCTAGGATGACGTACTGTATCCTGCCATCACCGTTTTTATCCACACCCGGATTATTCTTTATATAATCGGCAATGAGTTCCCCCTGCATCTGACCTGACTGCTTTGCCTTGGCCCCGACATAGTACAGCTTATCCCAGCGATTTAAATCCTCATCAACCGGCTCCCTGTTAAAGAAAATAATAGGGATGTCCTTCTCCATTGCAGCATTTATAATATGCGACAAATCTGTTCTGTCTGCCAGATTAATACACAGCACATTGCAGCCGTCCTCTATCATCTCCTTCACCTGGTCATCCTGTGCACGCTGTGAGCCTGCAGCATCCATGATTGTCATGCTGATATCGTATTTGTCTGTATCAAGACTTGCGCACTCCTTTTTGAAAGTTTCTATCAGCTCCCCGATAAATGTATCCTTCTGGTCATAGCATGTCACGCCTATATATATATGTTTTTTCTCGTCAACTCTTGTGTTGCTGCACGAGACAAATGACAATATCAGTGCAAAACACAATATCATCATGGTATTTCTTATTCTGCTTCTCATTTATTGTTCCCCCACTACTGGCTGATTGCATACAAAAGCTTCTTGTTTTCTTCATCAAACAGATTTTTTCTGGTAAGAAGCTGGTAAGATACCGGCTTTTCCTCTACTGAATATTTTCTACTGCCACGCAGCATATCAACCAGCCCTACAACACTTTTGTATCCGGCAGCAAATTCATCAGGTGTGATAAGAGCCTCTGCCCAGCCCGAATCGAGATAATATATGGCTTCTGTTGAGTTTCCTATCCCATATACCAGTGCACCCTGCAGATTATTATCAGATGCTTCCTTTGCCGCCTCAACCACACTTGCATCATCTATTGCAAGAACTATGTCAACCTTTCTCTGTGACTGCAGATTTATTTTCTCCCCGGTATCCGAAACACCTGATACAATCCACATCACAACACAGCCGCTCTCCGCGAGAGTATCCTTTATGCCATCAATGCGTTTTTTGCATGCATCGGATTCTGTGTTTTCACAATAGATTCCTATTTTTTTACCTGAAAGTGTTCCGTTGTTGTCAGCAAGAAGCTTTTGTGCCAGTTTGGCACCCATGCTGTACTGGTCAAACTCCACTGTATTTAACGACTTAAAGCTCTCGCTTCCCGCCTGGTCTCCGACTACCATTATCGGTGTCTTTTTATTTATCCGGATAAGTGTATTAAGGCTTTTTTCTTCTGTCATTTTTCCTGCTGTCGGCTTGAAAACGACCGCATCAGCTTTTTTGTTTATCTCCTGGTTTATGACATCAATTTCATCTGACATGTTGTTCAGATTTTCCTTACTTATCATAACTACATCCACACCATACTCAGAGGCCGCCATTTTCATGCCATATTTAAACGCAGCACTGTGGCTTTCATCCACATCAGCCATCACAACTGCAATACGCTCCGGTTTCTCATTGAGCTTATTGTATGCGATAAAACCTATTCCTATCACAAGTAGTACTCCAAGCAGCAGCTCTGTTATGATGAAGTTTCTCTTATTCTTGCTCATATTTGTCCATTTATTTTTCACTGTCACTCTCACACCTCCCATGCAGCAAGGGAATTGTACTTGCTTCATACTATATGATGCTCCTCAAATTGAAGTCTGTTTTCCTCTGAATAGACAATTGCCGGGATTTTGATTGTCACAACTGTTCCCTCATCAAGCTCGCTTTCTATATGAAGGCCATAGCGCTCTCCAAACAGTATCTTTATCCTGTTATTTACATTGACAAGCCCCACTCCCGAGCCCTTCTTGTGAACCCTGTCCGTATTTGTCAGCAAAAACGGAATTTCATTCTCCGGAATGCCCATTCCGTTGTCTGATACCGTTATGATGATATCCTCTCCCACTTTCTGGCCTCCGACTACTATCTCTCCGAAATCGTCCAGCTCTCTGATTCCGTAATTTAGTGCGTTTTCCAAAATCGGCTGAAGCACCAGCTTCACCGCACAGTAGTCCATTATTTCCTCGTCTACCTCAAAGCTCACCTCAAATTTGTTCTTATAGCGCACCTTCTGAATATTCATGTAGCTTTTTGCGTGCAAAAGCTCATCTCGTACAGGTATTATGGTATGTCCCTTCGACAGACTGATACGGAAAAGCTTTGCAAGCTGCGTAATCATAAACGAGGCCTCCTCGTTTTTGCCTCCTTCAATCATCCATGTGATGGAGTCAAGAGTATTATACAAGAAGTGCGGATTAATCTGGCTTTGAAGCACATCAAGCTCGCTCTTTCGTCTCTCGTTCTGCTCCCATACGATCTTTTTCATGAGCTCATTGTTCTGCTTATATGAATTGCGGATAGAGTATCCCAGATGCCGTATCTCTGAGGAACCACCTACATAAATATCTGCTTCATTGCCATTCTCATACCTTTTCACAGAATCATCCAGCTTCATTATCGGCTTTGAAATACGTATAGATATCACTCTGTTTATCCACACAGACATCATAGCCATAATAATCATTATAACAAAAACAAACTGCTTCACATCCGCCATCTTATTGGTAAAGATGGAGTATGGCATCACACATACAAGCTTCCAGCCTGTGTAGCTGATTGTATCTACCATAATCTTACGATGCACTCCATTCAGATAATCATCATATATACTGTTTTGCGACTTTGCCGCAACATCGCTGTTTTCCGGAACATCTCCATCAAACTGTATCTGATGCGGATGGTAAATCATATTGCCATTTGCATCACACAGATAATAATACTGTCCTTTTCCCGATGTATTTATCCTCTCAAGCATCCTTGATACACTCGAATAATCCATGTCCACAAGCAGTACACCCATCTGTGATTCTGAACCGGAGGTCAGCTCCACGGCACGGCTTGATGATATGACCAGATGATATCTCATGGAACCATCGTCAAACAGATTCTGCACATGAGGTGTTGAAAAATGTATATTCTCCATGCGCTCCATCGCTTCTATGAACCAGTCCTGTTTTGTCACATTCGGGTCCTCCTTCTGGGACACAACAGGCTCTGCAGCTATAAGGCTTCCATACTGATTATACAAGGCAATACTGCGCAGATATTCCTTGTTTGACTCATAGAGCAGGCTCATGCCATCGTGTATGCTGTCAGACTGCTTTAAAATATCATTCTCCTTTATTACATTATAATACGCCGCATCCGAAACCTGCCTCATATTGACCAGATAGCTTTCCACACTGTCTATTGTCTGGTCCATCACCTTATGATTGCTCTCTATGATACTGTCCTGCGATGCATCGGCAAATTTTATATACATCACCACAACTGTGACAAGCATTATTGCAAACGACAGCAGTGAGAATGAGAGCATTATTATGGATTGTATATTGCCTGATTTATACCTTATTCTTCTCATACTCTGTCCTGTACCTGGATGGGGAAACCCCATACTTTCTCTTAAAAACATAACTGAAATAGTTCGGATCCGCATAGCCTACATTCTGGGCTATGACATAGCTCTTGTCGTCTGTCTCCACAAGCATTCTGGCAGCCTTGTCCATTCTGTAATCAGTCAGATACTCCACAAACGAGCTGCCGGTTTCCTTCTTGAACAGACTTGAAAAATACGAGTTAGATACTCCTAATTCCTTACATGTATCGTCAAGTCCAAGATCCACACTTCTGTAATTCCTGTGCACATAATCCTTTGCACTGTCTATGAGTGACTTCTTGGAGTTGTATCTGGCATCAGCCATATCATCGTGCAGCCTGCTTGAAAAATCCAAAAGCCACTTCTTGAGCACCACCGGCTCAAAATTGGAGAGCTCATTATAAAGCCTGCCCACACTTCCCGATATTTCCTGCGCATTTAGCTCATTATTGCTCATGAAGTGATATAGCTCACTGATCAGCTCCATTACTGCCACATGGTAGTTCTCAAGTGACTGCTGCGACATAAAATTGTGCTGCATATACGCTTCAACAGCCTGTCCCACATCCTCTATCTTGCCGATACAAATCATTTTAAATAAATATGACAGCTCATTTCCCTCATCGCCATCCTTTGATATACGTCGCTGTGGCTCAACCTCTGTCATGTTTATTGCCCTGTTGCTGCCATAAAGCACCCTGTAGGATACTGCCTCCCTCGCACTCTGATAAGAGTTCACCAGCTCCTGTACATTTTCGCACACCTGTCCGATTCCGACCGTGACCTTTGCCCCCATTACATGATTTACATATTTGCAGAATCTGTCACACTCATCTGTCAGCTCAGAAATATCCTCCTGCTGCATAAGCTGGGCTATCATGACCGTATCACCGAGATAGTTAAAAATCCTGCCATTCCAGCGCTCCTTTAAATCAGCCTGTGCCTGTCTCTCTACTGACACTGCAAGCAGTCTGATATCCATGCCCTGCGGCATCTGACTTGCGGAGGTATGTATGATAATACAGCAGTAATATGGTCCCTCAAGCACAATCTTATAGTCACGCATGTACCTGCCCAGCTCATTTTCCGGTATGCGTCCCTCGATAAGTGTCGTGTAAAAATTTGACTGCAAAACAGGCAGCGATGCTGCATAATACTGCTTCAATATGTCTGTGTTTTTCTTCTCATTCAGCTCATCATCCAGCTTTGTCTTAAGCTTTTTGAATACCTCCGTGATTTCAGCCAGATTGAGTGGCTTTAAAATATACTCCTCTATCTCGAGATGCACAGCCTCCTTCGCATACTCAAAATCGTCGAAGCCTGTGAAAAGCAAGAGCTTCGTCGCAGGAAACCTCTGCCTTATGTTACTGCACAGCTCAAGTCCGTCCATGTAAGGCATCCGTATGTCAGTCATCACAACATCAGGCTGCATATCCTCCATCATCTCAAGTGCCTTGAAGCCATTGCCCGCATGTCCTACCACATGAAAACCAATCTGCTCCCAGGATACCTTTCTCTCGATTACCTCTATTACATCCTCTTCGTCATCAACCAGTAATAATGTATACATGTTATGCTTTCTCCCTGCTCATAATTATTGTACTGCATGCACCATAAGGCTCGTGTGCAGCATAAATTTATCCCCCGGATAACGTAATTTATTGGGTAACTATCCAGAATAGTTATTCTGTTTAAACTATATTATAACATACCTGATATATTGTTTTGTAGCCTTACATAAACAAAAGTGTAACTGTTAAAGCAAAAAGCAGAGATGCCACCCTGACATCTCTGCTGATCATTTTGGAAGTATGAAAAAGAAATTTTCTTGCGATATTATTTCTTCTGAACGTATTTCAGACAGTCAAGTGTAACTGCTACAAGAATGATAATTCCTGAGAATACGAACTGAAGGTTTGTATCAATACCAAGGATTGTAAGAGAGTATGTGAGTGCTGTGAAGATACATACACCGGTTACAACACCTGATATCTTACCGATACCACCTGTGAATGATACACCACCAACTACACAGGCTGCGATTGCATCCATGTCCCAGCCCTGTCCATAAGCTGCTGAGCCTGAACCAACCATTCTTGCACACTCAAGCCATGAGCCAAATCCATAAAGGATACCAGCCATAACGAATGCGCCGAGAGTTACTGCAAATACTGAGATACCTGAAACTGCTGCTGCCTCCGGATTACCACCGACTGCGTAGAGATTTTTACCAAATGTTGTCTTGTTCCAGATAAACCATACAATAGCTATAGCTGCTATTGCCCAGAGGATGATGGTTGGGAAACCATTCAACTTTGGAATAATCATGTTAGGGATGACCGGCTCAATTGCACCGAATGAAACACCCTTTGTAGCATATGTTACGATACCGAAGATAACAAGCATGTTTGCCATGGTTGAAATAAACGGATGCATCTTAAACTTCGCTGTAAAAAATCCTGCAATACTTGTGAAGAATGTACAAAGCACGATACATGCAAGTAATGCGATAACCACTCTTGCACCTGTTGGTACTCCTGTAAAGTCAAATATATGACCGAATACAGAACCTGTATTGATACCCTGATGCATGATGATTGTGGCTGTTGTCATACCCATACCAACCATTCGTCCAACAGAAAGATCTGTTCCTGTTAAGAGGATAAGTCCTGCAACACCAAGTGCTAAGAACATTCTTGGTGAAGCCTGCTGAAGAATATTCAGTATGTTGTTGTATGTCAGAAGAGGTGTGCCCTTCTTTATCGGTGTTATGACACAAAGCGCTATGAATATAAGTATAATTGCAATATAGAGACCATTCTGTAACAGGAAGTTTCTTCTATTGAATGTATACTTGTAATTCTCCCATTTTTGTGCCCTTGTCTCCATAAATGTGAACTTTGAAAGACGTAACATATCAATCAGATGATACTTGTAGCTGTATGCCTCATGCTTTCTGTCCTTGATTCTCTGATACTCTTTCTCAAGCTCAAGCTTCTCATTGGAAATACGATTCTTGTGTACGTAATTTTCTTCCTTTATCTCAGTTCTGTCTGAGGTCTTTGCCAGAGCAGCCTTATGCTTTTTATCAAGCTCTGCCATTCTCTCATTATGAGCAGCAAGTGCCTCTGCCTTTTCTGCCTCACAGCTTGCTTTAACAGCATTGTAATACTTTGAGTCAAAGTTTTCCTTTAAGTAGCTTTCAGCCTTGGCGATGAGCTTAGAAATCTCATCCTTGTTCTTTGCCTCAACAGCCTTTGCCTTTGCAAGCTCTTTCTCACATGCTGCTATTTCCGACTCCTTCTCACCCTTTGAAAGAGTCTTATCTCTCTTGATGCCTGCTATTGCTGACTGACACTCTACAACCTTTGTAGTTCCGTCTTTTCTGAGTGCATCAATTTCTTTTTGTATTCCACCAACATATTCGTCGATAGGCTGGCGCAGAGTGCGCTCCTGCTCAGCCGTTAAAATCTTACTATTAGCCATATCTGTCTTCTCCCTTTATTATAGGTACTTTGCACTGAGTCTCAGCAGTTCTTCCTGATTGGTTTCCTTTGTATTGACAATTCCTGAGAGCCGTCCGTTTGACATGACTCCGATACGATTTGTTATACCAAGGATCTCAGGCATCTCAGATGAAACTACAATGACTGTCTTACCCTGCTTTGCCATATTGATTATCAGCTCGTAAATCTCATATTTGGCACCTACATCAATACCTCTTGTAGGCTCATCCATCATGAATACCTGTGGTCCTCTTTCAAGCCATTTACCAAAGATAACCTTCTGCTGGTTTCCTCCTGAGAGAGCTGAAATCATATCCTCCGGTCCCATACACTTTGTGTGCATAATCTTTATCTCATCAGAGGTGGCCTTTGTCATCTTGCTGTCTGAAAGTGCCGGTCCCTTCTTATAGGAACCGAGATTTGCGATTGTCGTGTTAAAGGTGAGGTTTCCCTTAAGGAAAAGTCCATTTGCTTTTCTTTCCTCTGTGATAAGTGCGAAGCCATAATCCATAGCCTCCTTGGCACAGGTGAAATTCATAAGCTGATTCTTAAAATATACTCGTCCTGCGGCTCTTGTCCTGATTCCAAAAATCGTCTCAAGAAGCTCTGTACGACCTGCTCCAACAAGTCCGTATAGTCCAAATATCTCCCCTTCATGCACATCAAATGTGATGTCCTGCAGATGTGGCTCGTACTTTGTCGAAAGATGCTGTATTGACAAGATTACATCCTTTGGTTTGTTGTCTACCGGAGGGAATCTGTTCTCCAGTACTCGTCCAACCATCGCTGCAATCAGTTCATTCATATTTGTTTCTTTTGTGCTCTTTGTCATGACCAGATTTCCATCTCTAAGAACCGAAATCTCATCACAAATCTCAAAAATCTCATCCATCTTGTGAGAAATATAGATAAGTGAAATACCCTGGTCACGAAGCATCCTCATCATCTGGAACAGCTTTTCAACCTCCTGTACCGTAAGTGATGATGTAGGCTCATCCAATACTATAACCTTTGAGTTGTATGATATTGCCTTTGCAATCTCACACATCTGTCGCTGTGATACTGACATATTCTTCATCGGCTGCTCGAGATTAACTGTCATTCCCAGCTTTCTGAATAATTCAGACGCTTCTTTTTTCATGCGTCCCTCATCAATCATACCAAATGAATTGACCGGATATCTTCCGAGAAACAGATTGTCTACAACATTTCTCTCAAGACACTGGTTCAACTCCTGATGCACCATCGCTATACCATTTTCCAGTGCATCCTTCGGACCTGAAAAGCTTACCTCTTTTCCGTCCAGATATATAGTTCCCTCGTCCTTCTGGTATGTACCAAAAAGACATTTCATCATTGTCGACTTACCGGCTCCGTTCTCCCCCATGAGACCCATTACAGTACCTTTTTTCACATCAAGATTGATGTGGTCAAGAACCCTGTTTCGTCCAAATGACTTGCTCATGCCACGAATCGATAAGATGTTTTCATTATTCTTATCGCCCATACTTCCTGCTCCTAACTCTATATTTGCTGTCGTCTGTATACACTTTATTTTGGGGAGAGATTTTTCCCTCCCCAACTAAGTGCTTTAAATACTTTTACTGGTTCAAAAGAGCTGTATAAGAAGCTGCATTATCTGTCTTAACCATGTTGATTGCAAATGCATCGTACTGGCTTGGATTTCCAAGTCTGTTTGTGATATTAGACTCTGTCTGTCCGTCACCACCGATGTACTCAACATCAAGATTTAAGAGATCATCATACTTCTGTAAGAGTGGCTGATATGTAGAGCTTAAGAAGTTATCTGAAGCATTGTAGATATTCAGCCATACCTTCTTTGTAGGGTGCTTTGCTGAATCAAGCTGTGTTGAAACAGGTGCCCATACAACTGTAGAATCTGTGAAATCCTTGTAGTTATCTGCTGTAACTGCTACGTTTAATGCATAGTAAGATCTCTCATCATCCTTGTAAACATATACATCATCGCTTAATACGTTTCCTGCATCATCCTCTTTGCCGATACCTGTATCAATATCTACACCATCGAGTGCATTTCTAAGTACACGAAGTGTGAGGTAAGCCTGAACGTCAGCATGCTGGCTGATTGTTCCGCCATAGCCCTCTGCGATAGCTGCTACTGCATCGCTGTTGGCATCGTATCCGAATGTAGGAACCTTGTTGTCCTTTGACCATGCATTGAACATTGACATTCCCATTCCATCGTTGTTAGAAACAACTACGTCGATTGACTCGCCAAATGATGATGACCATGTTCCGATTGCATTTCCTGCTGTAGCTGCATCCCATGTAGCTCCTGCTGAGTTCTTCATCTCCTGTGAAGCAAGCTCTCTTACTACATAGTCTTTGCCGTTTACAGTAATCTTGCCGTCCTGAACCTCAGCTGCTTTTCCGTCTGAGTTTGTTCCTGCCGGTGCACTGTCAATCTCGCCGCCCTTGTCTACGCCTGTTCCAAGAGCTTTACGAACACCTCTTGTTCTTGCAATTGAATCGTTGTGTCCGATATCACCGATTGCAAGTACATATCCGATAACGCCATCCCCATTTCTGTCGATCTTATCGATGTTCTTCTCGATATACTCTTTTACCATTTCTCCCTGAAGTTCAGCTCCCTGATTAGCATCGAAACCTACATAATAGGTATCCTTGTTGTAGTTGAGTGCTGTTGTGTCAAGCTCTCCTGTTGAGCTGTTTGATGGCTGACGGTTGAACCACACGAGTGGCTTGTCCTTGTTTGCAACATCTGATGTCGATGTGCTGCTTCCCCCTTTCTGTGTATCAGAAGAACCCCCATCTGATCCACAAGCGGCCATTGACGCTGCCATAGCAGCTACCATCATGATTGCAACAAATTTTTTCTTCATATATTTTTGTCCCCCTTTGTTTTGTTGGTAAGGCTAGTATACAAAAATATTTCGGGAATCACTATAGAATATTTTTCGATAAACATTAAAAATTTTACTGTTTTTCGTCATGTGGACGAAAATTTTCTAGTTTTTGTTTTTTAGCTACGTCATATTGTTCAGCTTCAACAAAAACGGGCTTTCCGCTTTGTCCTTATTACTTCCTTTGCTCCGTCACTCACAAACATTCCAATCCCTCTTTTCTTATACAAAATTCCTACATCCACAAGTATATTTATGCCCTTTGCCGCTGTAGACGGATTTATCGCATACAGCTTTGCAAGCTCGTTTGTGCTCGGCACGCGCTCATCCTCCAAAAGCACATCCCGCAGTATGTCGTTTTCTATCATTTCGCTTATCTGAATATAGATTGATTTCTCCTGATTCAGAATTTCATTCACATGCTCCGCCTCTTTTCTATACAAATAGAAAACGTTATACGTATGGCTGTATGTACAGTTTACGTTTGGTATATGGTTAAGTATGCTGTACGTATAAAATACTTAGAACCAGTTGTCAGTGATTGAATGAATTACGGGTACAAAAAAGCACCATTTATAGGTGCTGAAAATAAAGAAAACTATAAGCAATACTTATTGTAGCATGTGTAAATTTACACTTCAATCACAGAGATGTGCCAATATTATGTCATAGCATAATAAAAGGGATTAGATGAACACTATCTAATCCCTAAAGGTTATGGTGTAACGATATTTAGTTTCTCTATTGCAACTTCAGTGTCAAGTACATTATTCTCAAAGAAATAGAAAGTAATTTCTTGACCAGCCTCTAAATATGTAATGTCGAGAGATGATTTGTTGCAATTTAATGTAATATTGGTACCATCAAAAAAATTATTTTTTTGACTGATATCAACACAGATTTTTTTTTGAGAGTTATCTATGGATGTGATGATACCGTTTGAATGGAACCAATGAGTATTATCATCTCCGGAAATAGCATTTTCTTCCATAATAGAATCTCCTTTCATGGAACCATTTTTATGTATGAATATCACAACAATTCCGCTTAATATTAATACAAATATTAGAATAAGTAGTAGCTTTTTTTTATCCATTAAAAGTTGTACCTCGCAAATCAGTCCAGTTTCCAAAATCTAAATTTAAATATCGTACATATTCATTCCAACCATCAAATACCATTAAAGTATGGAGTTGATTTCCAGAGCTTTTGCTTTGTATAGTGGCATATCCCTGAACAGCCATGGAATGACCGGAACGTATGTTATCATCTTCATTAATTATTCCGCAATGAACAACTGCCATATTACCACCATCTATACAATTAGTAAAAAAACGGTAATTAGGATTGTCTACCGTGTTTTGAGAAACTGTTACTCCTTTATCTGCACAGAAGGATACAAAGCCAGGACCAACATTATAGACATCTGTAATTCCATATGTAATTCCATTTGATGTACTGCTTACAGAAGTTCCAGTAGCTTCCCATAATCCTAAATAATCTCCAGATACATCAGCAAAGTTTAGTGCACCGTAATATGCAGCACAAGCATATAATTCGCTGATAGCACAAGCGTAATGTGCTGTCTGATCTTCAATATAATCTTCACTAAAAGCCAAGAATTCGTCTAAATGATTGGTAGTAACAAGATTGTAATTTTCATAAATTGTTTGAATTTCCAAAAATACATCAGACCAACTTGATGGATCTTTTCCATCTGAATTTATAGAATATGTGCTTGGATTTATAGATTCAGTTTCTCCGTAATTGTTTGTTAAAGTTCCATTGGATTCATCCACAAGTCCATAGGTAAACGGTGCAGTTTTAATAAGTGGTGCATTGTTTAATGAATATGTGCTTTGGGTCGAAGATGCAATAATATCATATGGACTTTTAGCATTTGGGCCAAAAGAATATTCTGAGATAAGTGAGGAGCCGGTAGTATCAAATATGACATATCCATAAGGGGGTGCTGTTGTAATAATAATTAACAATATAACCAATAGCTTTCCCTGTTGATTCATAAAGCTTTATTGGATTAGCAGCAGATAAAGATAATTCGGTATAGGCTCCTTTGGCAAAATAAATTCGACAACGACAAATACCAGTTTCTTTCACTTCTTGATGAAGCCATTAACCTTGATGAAATTGTTCCTGTTTCTTTTGTTACTCATTTCCACGCTTCAACCGGAATACCTCGAAAGCACCAGCTTTATCCGATGCTCAAGGCACTTCTACTCCAGCGTATTTTTTTCAATCCCGACAGATACGCTCCTGATTGCGTTCCTAGAGTACTCTCAGGAACTTCGTGATTTCTGCGACTTTGATGCTGTTCCAGATGGTTCCAAATTTACACGTTTTAAACAGGACTTCTTGTTGGATTTACGATCTTCGAAGACATTGGATTTCGTAATGCTTTTATTCCTCTCCGTGCCTATCCTGGCATAGAACGTAGCTCGAAAGAATGGGAAAATACTTACAAGATCCGTGTAAATGTTGAAAATTCAATCAACCATTTCAAAGATAGTTGCAACATTGCGAATCGTAAGACCCAGAATGAGAAAACGCTTCATGCTGATTTACTTCTTGCCGGAATCACCCAGCTTGTTACTGTAATTGTCGCTGATAAGATTCATCAGTACAAATACATTCGGAGTTTGAAGCCCTTGATTGCCTGATTATTAATATGCATATAATCTTTTCTTCGCAGTTTATCTGGGAAATCTTTTAGTCATGTCTAAATTTAGAAGCACCTACTTTTCATCTTTAAGAATCCTACGTTGCAGAATTCTTACCGCTTTTTAATCAGGAGTGCGCACTTGTTCCGCAATTACCTACTTGTTGTACTTTTTATTATCGTAACTATCCAGAACCACCACACACATTCGCAAAACCGCACGATATTTGTACTTTATCTGCACTCTGTTTAGCATCGCTGCTACACAGCTAATTTCGCTCATATTTGCGGTATGGTTGCATGGTTAACCACTCAAGTAACTAACCTATGAACTTATAATAGATAATATAAATAATATTGTCAACTGTATTTTTCTTCATATAAAAAAGACCATACACTTTAATTCATCTTATTCCCAACAGCACTATGGTAATTCAAATGTCATCCTCTCCCCTGTCGCAGGATGGTCAAAAACAAGCTTGTAGGAGCAAAGTGCAAGCTGCTCCCTCACACCGCCACCGGTGCGTCCGGATTTGCTTCCCGTTCCTGAGTTATTTGAGGCAGGCTTCCCATACTTGGTATCTCCTATCAGTGGATAGCCAATATTTGCAAGCTGCAAACGTATCTGATGGTGCCTTCCGGTGAGAAGCTTTATGTCAAATTCTGTTTTATTGCATTCATTTGATATTATCCTGTACTGAAGCACTGCTTTTTTTGCCAGCTTGTCTTTTTCGCTTGTGATTTTAGATGTATTGGTAAGCTTGTCGAAGGAGATATAATCTGTGAGAGTATGCCATGCCAGATCATGATTATCTTCTTTATTAGCTTCTTCCTTATCTGCTCCTGACACTCCCTGACCTCTGCTTGCCGCACGATAATATTTCTCGGTTGTATGCTCCTTTATCTGCCTGCTCAAGGATGCCGCGGCTTTCTGATTCTTGGCAAATACCATCACGCCCTCTACCGGCTGGTCGAGTCTGTGCACTATACCGACATAGGGCGGCTCATTTTTAGCCGCCCTGTAATTTCTTATGAAGCTCTCCATATCCTGCTGCCCTATACGCCTGGTCTGTGTAGCAATTCCCGCCGGCTTGTAGCAGATGATTATGTCGTTGTCTTCGTAAATGATATCTGGTTTTCCCATGTTGTAACTCCCGCAAATTGTTATTGTAAATTTTAACTGTTCAGCACATTTACAGTTGCGATACGCAAGCATATCCGTTTATTTGCCCGACTGTTCCTTTATGAGAGACATAAATGCCTCCTCCTCGACAGGCTTGGAGTATGCATAACCCTGATAATACATAGGTCCAAACTGCTTTAGATACTCCGCCATCTCATGAGTCTCAATACCCTCTATACACGAACGCATCCTGATACGTCCGGTGAAAACAAGAATGGACTCGACAATCGCCTGCTTTAATTCATCCTCCATGACGTCCTTCGTAAATGAGCGGTCTATCTTTATCTCGCCCACCGGAAGCTCCAGCGCCAGACTCAGTGATGCCGAGCCTGTTCCGTAATCATCTAACGCTATCTGTATGCCATGCTCCTTGAAAAAGGATATCTCCCTCTTTAGGAAATCGTGGTCTAAATCCTTACATCTTTCGGTAAGCTCTATCCAAAGATCTTCTTTTGGAAAATCAAGTCTCTCAACCATATTTAGCACATCTGTACGGAATGCTGTATTCTCAAGCTGTGTGGCCGCTATATTTACATTTATGAAGAAATCAGGTATGACCTTCTTGAATCTCTTTGCCGCCACAAGCGCTGTCTCAATAATCCAGTTTCCGAGTATGTAAATACAAGGATCCTCCTCAAGCCATGGAATAAATGAATCCGGTGGCACAAATCCGTACTTCTCATTTTTCCACCTGATAAGAGCCTCAGCTCCGACTATCCTTCCGTCCGTGGCGCTGACTATTGGCTGATAGCATAGGAAAAATCCCTTACAGCCGTCCATGACGCTCTTATGGATTTCCGCAATCTGCTCCATATTTTTCATATTGTCATGAATTATGGTACTGTCAAAAAATACCAGATCTCCGTGCTTTTCATGCTTCGATATGCTGAGTGCATATGTGGCGCTGTTTAACAGATTGTACGGTGTGCCGGAGTAGTTTTTTGCTGTCACTGCTCCACCAGCCAGCCTAAGCTGAACCATTCCATCGCCAAGCTTCACTCCTGCCTCAGCTACCTTTTTTACCCTAAGATACAGTTCCTGAAGCTCATCATCCTCTGCGTATGGCTTGATGAATGCAAACTTTGTTCCATCCATTCTGAATACATAGAGATCTCCGTTCACTACCTTTAAAAGCTCATCACCATAATTCTTCAACACCTCATTGCCCAGTTCATATCCGTAGGTATCATTAATGTGTCCATACTTTGTTATTCCGATGATAAGCACTGCAGCCGACTCATATCTGAAAATATAGTCATTCAGACAGTTCCCAAGCATCTTCATATTCCAGAGGTTGGTAACAGAATCAACCGAATCCGATATGCCGTGATTCAGTATTGAGCCTGCAAAAATATCAGGTCCTCCATCCACACCCTTTATGATGCGACCATGACCTGTACAGCTCACAAACACTCCGTCCTCATCCCTTACACGGTAGGTGAGATGAAATGCATCCTTTTTCCCCGAATATACCGCATCCACTTCCTTTTGGTACATCATCAAATCATCCGGATGTATTTTATTTTTCCATCTGTCCTCTGTGTTTAAGTCATATTCACTGTCAATTCCCATAAAATCAAATGCATTTTTGGACCATCTGGTCACATTGGTGTCCATATTTGTGACAAACATATATATTCTTTGCGATGCCTCTGATAACACCGGAAAAAGCTTCTCATCAAGGCCCTCCAGGTCAAGCTCATCAGAACTTTCATGACGCACCTCGGCTTTCGATAACAGCATATCTGTCGCGTCAAACAATTCTTTCTGAAGCTCATTTTCCGACCTGCCTTTTCCCTCTTTTAAGGTTCGTGCGTTCTCAAGCGCCATATGTGCCTCAGCTATCCATGCCGGCATACTCTGACCTGTGTATTTTGCCACTCCGATTGTGACAGTCACCGGTACCTTAAGCTGCATATTTTTCGCAGACTCAGTAACATGCTCTTCTATCTTTTTTCGAATGAGCTGCATCATATTCCCGCTTGTCGTATCAAAGACGATTACAAACTCATCTGCATCAAATCTGGCTATATAGAAATCATACTCTGCCGCAAGCTCCTTCAATGCAAAGGCTGTCGCCACAAGCGCTCTATCTCCTTCGAGTGGACTGTATTCCTTATTTATCGATTTTAAATCATCAACATCTATCACATAAAGATATATCTTACTGTAACCGGTCGTTCCCCTTACCTTTGCACTGATATATTTATCAAAAGCGCTCCTGTTGTTGATGCCGGTCAGCGAATCCATAGAAATCAGTGATTTCTGGCTGTTACTGTATACAAGCATATATCCAAGTGTCACCCCACATACAAACGAAGGCAGCATCGGTGTAAAATACTGGATAAATAACATAATAACAGGCAGCACTGCAAACGAAGCCATGCGCCTGTACTTGTCGCGGTTCACATAATTTTCCGGCTGAAATGACTTGTAAAATGCCCTGATACAGCTATATATGGCAGGAATAAATGCTATAACAGCCTCCGTTATCATCTCATTTCTAAGGCTTGTCCACTTCAGATACATGACCGTAATCATCATGATACATATGGCTGCCTGCGCTGCTGTGCGCACTATTCTTCCTGATTTAAGCCGGATAAATACAGATTGCTGCTCTGCCTCACAACACAAAAACCAGTGATGGGACAGCAACGCTATCAATATAAAGTAAATAACCGTAAATGTATCAAGCACCAGCTTTTGTGGCTCCCACAGACCATAGACTATGATAGCTATAATATAATCCACCACAACCGCTGCCGCTGTAAGCATTCCTACTGCCAGAAATTGATTGTTGCTGTATGTTTTATCATCAGATTTCATAAATCTGAAACATATAACCCCCAGTATCAGCAGACACATAAAGTTCATCTGCCCATACAGTGTTCCTATTACTATACTGCTCATTATGCTCTCCTCATGTTGTCCTGACATCCTCACCGCGAGACTATCAGAATTCCTACCCATATGGTGGTAATATCTCTTTATATTGTATCAACTTAATGAGTCGTTAGCAATGGTATTTAAAAACTAATTCTGACAATTTAAAATTCTTTTTGCACACTCTATCTGTTCCTTTGTCGGAGGCTCCACCCCCTCAAGCTGATACGGTATACCAAGCTCCTTCCACTTGAACACACCAAGTGTGTGGTACGGCAGCACCTCAACCCTGTCCACTGTTTTAAGTGTGTCGATAAATTCTCTAAGCTGCTTTAAATACTTCTCATCCGTAGTGATTCCCGGCACAAGCACATGGCGTATCCACATTTTTTTACCATTGTCAGATAAATACTGCGCCATATCCAATATATTTTTGTTTGTCTGACCTGTAAGCTTTTTATGTTCTTCATCATCAATGTGCTTTATGTCCAGCATAAAAAGGTCAGTGTATTTCATAAGCTCATTAAACTTACCAAAGAAAGGTTCTTTTCTCGTAAACGGATTTCCAGATGTATCAAGACATGTATTTACGCCATTTTCCTTTGCAAGCCTGAAAAGTTCTGTAACAAAATCTATCTGTAAAAGGGCTTCGCCTCCGCTTACTGTAATACCACCTGTCTGCTTCCAGTACGCCTTATAGCGCATGGCTGTCTTTAGCACCTCTTGCGGTGTCATAAGCTTTGTACCATCATTTTCGCCGCATTTGGCCCATGTGTCCGGATTGTGGCAGTATTTACAGCGCATATTGCAGCCCTTCAAAAATACTATATATCTCACTCCCGGGCCGTCTGCTGAACCGAAGCTTTCTACCGAGTGTACTCTTCCTAGTGTTTCTCCCATGTGTTACCTCCTTTATGTTGTTGCTGCTACTTTTATTTTTATAGTACGGAATTTTCGGCAACCAGCCAGCCGGGACTTTGCAATGCTCAGGTTCTTCGGGCTAAGAGGCTGTATGAATTATGATTTAGGTTTTCTATGCTTGACGCGACCGGCTTTTACGCGCCATCCATGGCGCATAACGCCTTGCCCATGCGTCCATGCATGGGCATCGCTGGCTGTGTTCATAATTCTAACAGCCTCTAAGCCCTGCGAAATTCGCATTGCAAAGTCCCGGTCGGCGGGTTGCCGAAAATTCCTTACGTTGTGGTGTTATTTAGTACATATGCAGTTTATTTGGAAATCAGAATATGCAGGCACTTGGCCTGCACATTCTGGAATGTTGGATATTTTTTTATATTACATTCTCTCGTGGCATGTACGTGAGATTACATCGAGCTGCTGCTCTCTTGTGAGGTCGATAAACTTAACTGCGTATCCTGATACTCGGATTGTGAAGTTTGCGTACTCCTCCTTCTCAGGATGCTCCATTGCATCGATGAGCTTCTCTTTACCGAATACGTTTACATTAAGGTGATGTGCCCCCTGATCGAAGTATCCGTCCATTACGTTTACAAGGTTGTCGATTCTCTCACCCTCGTTGTTTCCAAGTGCGCCCGGGTTGATGGTCTGTGTATTTGAGATTCCATCAAGTGCCCACTCATATGGAAGCTTTGTGAGTGAGTTTAAGGATGCAAGAAGTCCGTTCTGCTCTGCGCCGTATGATGGGTTTGCTCCAGGTGAGAGTGGCTCACCTGCTTTACGTCCGTCAGGCATTGCTCCTGTAGCTTTTCCGTATACTACGTTTGATGTAATAGTAAGGATTGATGTTGTCGGCTCTGAATCACGGTATGTGTGATGCTTCTTTAACTTGTCCATGAATATCTTAAGAAGCCATACACCGATCTCGTCTGCGCGGTCATCATCGTTTCCGTATTTAGGGAACTCTCCCTCAATTTCGAAATCCTTTGCCAGTCCGCTCTCGTCACGTACTACTTTAACCTTTGCATATTTGATTGCTGAAAGAGAATCGATTACGTGTGAGAATCCTGCGATTCCTGTTGCGAATGTTCTCTTTAAGTCTGTATCCATAAGTGCAAGCTCAGCTGCCTCATAGTAATATTTGTCATGCATGTACTGGATAAGGTTCAATGTATTTACATAGATGTCTACTAACCAGTCCATCATCTTGTCGTATTTCGCCATTACCTCATCATAGTCAAGGTACTCTGCTGTGATAGGTGCGTAGTTTGGTCCTACCTGCTCACCTGATTTCTCATCAACACCACCGTTGATAGCGTAAAGGAGACATTTTGCAAGGTTCGCACGTGCTCCGAAGAACTGCATCTCTTTACCTGTCTGTGTTGCAGATACACAGCAGCAGATTGCATAATCATCGCCCCATACCGGCTTCATTGCGTCATCGTTCTCATACTGGATTGAGCTTGTCTCAATTGAGATGCGGGCTGCATAATCCTTGAAGGTCTGAGGAAGCTTTGATGAGTAGAATACTGTGAGGTTTGGCTCCGGTGCAGGTCCCATGTTCTCTAATGTATGGAGGAAACGGAAGTCTGTCTTTGTAACCATTGAACGTCCGTCCACACCTGTTCCTGCCACGTCAAGTGTTGCCCATACAGGATCACCTGAGAATAACTGGTTGTATGAAGGGATACGTGCAAATTTAACCATACGAAGCTTCATTGTAAAATGGTCGATGAGCTCCTGTGCTTCCTGCTCTGTAAGGATACCCTTGTCCATATCTCTCTTGATATAGATATCAAGGAATGTAGATACACGTCCTACTGACATTGCTGCACCATTCTGTGTCTTGATTGCTGCAAGGTATCCGAAGTATAACCACTGAACTGCCTCTTTTGCGTTTGTTGCAGGTCTTGAGATATCATATCCGTAAATCTCTGCAAGCTTCTTCATATCCTCAAGACATTTAATCTGCTCTGCGATTTCCTCTCTTAAACGGATAACATCATCTGTCATCTGTCCACAGCCACAGTTTGCCTTATCCTTCTTTTTCTCCTCGATGAGGTAATCAAGTCCGTATAATGCTACACGACGATAATCACCTACGATACGTCCACGGCCGTATGTGTCAGGAAGTCCTGTAAGGATCTTTGCATGACGAACCTTCATCATCTCTGGTGTGTATGCATCGAATACCGCTGTGTTGTGTGTCTTATGATATTTTGTGAAAATCTCCTTGAGCTTGTCGCTTACATTATAACCATATGTCTCAGCAGCCTGTACCGCCATCTTAATTCCACCGTAAGGCATGAATGCTCTCTTTAACGGCTTGTCTGTCTGAAGACCTACAATCTGCTCGAGGTCCTTTAATGCCTCATCTATATATCCAGGGCCGTAAGCTGTGATTCCTGTTACAACCTCTGTCTCCATGTCAAGAACTCCGCCCTTGGCACGCTCCTCTTTCTGTAATTTCTGGAGAGCATCCCACAGCTTGTTTGTGGCATCTGTCGGATCAGCTAAAAAGCTCTCATCTCCGTCGTATGGAGTGTAGTTGTCCTGAATAAACTGACGGACGTTGATTTCCTCTTTCCAAAGACGTCCTTCAAATCCATCCCACTCTTTCATTTCTATCATTGTAATATCCTCCTTAAAATGTGTGAATGTTACTTCGTTTGATTAGTTTTGTTTAACTGTGGTTAGTATATACTTACTACAGTATTTTTGTCAATATCCATGTTGTTTCTTTTGAGATACATTCCCTGGTTATTTATACGACTATGGCCGATTTTATAATCAAAAAGAGCCAACTGTCCGGGTTTATCGCCCAGACGGTCGGCTCTTATTTGTTATATTTCATGTGGTTATTCCACTTATCCGTCAGTCATATAACACGTTCATAGTAGACTATTTTTCTCAATAAAGCAATAGTGTTTTAGAACTATTTTTATTCTTTTCTATTCCGCACGAACCGTCCAGCGCATCTTCGTGGACCTGGCACGTCCGTTCTGAGCACATTCCTGTGCTGATGGGCGAATCACATCCTTTGAATAGTCGCTGTATATTCCTGCTTTATATCCTGCCTTGAGTGCCTTTTTGACCAGCTTGTCCTCTCCTGAATGGAAGGTAAGGATGGCAGCTCTTCCGCCGGGCTTTAATGCTCCCGGAAGCTTTTCCATAAACTCATATAGCACCTCAAACTCATGGTTTACGTCTATGCGAAGCGCCTGGAATGTGCGCTGACAGGTCTTTTTGATTATGTCCTTCTTATCCTTTTCAGGGAGAAAATCGAGTGTCTGCTCTATAATGTGACGAAGCTTTGTGGTCGTATCTATGCGGTTGCCCTTCCTGATCTCGTCTGTGATCGCCTTTGCAAGCTCCTCGCAATACGGCTCATCTGAGTTCTCATAGAGCATACCCGAAAGTTCCTCACGGGATATATTGTCAAGACGCTCTGCCGCACTGATACCGGCTTTTGGATTAAGACGCAGATCAAGCGGTCCATCCACCTTAAACGAAAAACCACGCTCAGGATTATCTATCTGCATTGATGAAACTCCAAGGTCTGCAAGTATGAAATCAAAGCCTCCTACTTCCTTTGCAATCTCATCTATTGTGCAGAAGTTCTGAAGCTTTATGGTGAGAATATCCTCTCCAAAGCCGGCTTCAGCGAGACGCTTTTTTGTCTTTTCAGACTCGATCGGGTCAACATCTGTAGCATACATATGTCCCCGTCCTTCAAGCTTTTCAAGCATTGCCCTTGTGTGGCCACCGTATCCGAGTGTGGCATCAAAGCCTGTCTGTCCCGGCTTTATGTCCAGAAAATCTATGATTTCTTTTACCATTATGGATATGTGCATGCCCGCAGGAGTATTTCCCTTGCTGATGACATGCTCAATTGTATCCTTGTATTTCTCCGGATTTAATTCCTTGTATTTTTCCTCAAATTTTTTTGGATATTTTCCGCTATAATGCACGCGGCGCTTGTGCTGTTTTTCTTCGCTCATTTTATGCTCCGTTTCATTCTGGGTTAGAACTGTTATGCTGACTTTTGCTACAGTATAACTTTTATTTTACTTTTCCGCAAGATAATGGCTTACATTCCTATACCATCTGCACGAGCCACACGTCGCTTTTCACCATGAAGTATCCGATGACTACCTTTATCAGCTCTGTGGCCTGCACGAGGAAGTACACTGCTACTATGCCAAGTGCAGTGTATTTGGCGAGCACAAATGCCACCGGCACCACTATCACCCACGTAAATACGGAGTCAAACAGAAATGTGACCAGTGTCTTGCCGCCTGAGCGGAGTGTGAAATAAGACGAATGTGTAAATGCACAAAACGGCATAATTATCGCTGATACCGCTATGAAGCTTGTTGCGAGTGACTTGATTTCATCTGTTGTATTATATATCTGAGGGAAAAATCCTCCTACCAGAAGCATGACCGCCGCCATTATAGAACAGCAGAACACACTGAACACTATCATCTTGTTATCCGCATCCTTTGCCTTTTCAAGCTCACCGGCTCCAAGATACTGCCCTACAACTATGCTGATGCATGCGCCAAGCTGTATAAACACGATATTGAAAAGGTTTGTTATCGTTGTCGCAATGTTTAGGCCTGCAATTACCGAGAGCCCACGTACTGAATAACACTGTGTAACCGTTGTCATGCCTGCTGCCCAAAAAAGCTCATTGAGCATGAGTGGCAGTCCCTTGATGAATATAGTCTTAAACTCACCAAACGGCATTCCTATTCCTCTGTAAGCGCCCTCGAGATATCTGTTCTTATCCCTGTTTTTATGCGCCCACAGCACAACTATTATTGTCTCAATATATCGCGACATCACCGTGGCAATAGCTGCTCCCGCCACACCCAGCTTTGGTATCGGTCCTATTCCGAAGATGAGCAGAAAATCAAGCACCGCATTGCTTCCAACTGCTGCAAAGCTTGCAACCATCGGTACAAAAGTCTGTCCTGTTTCCTTTATGTTTGTCGCATAGGCCTGTGTCACCGCAAACGGTATGAGACCTATCATAACAATTTCCAGATATTCCTTTCCATATGCCAGTGCTACCTCCGTGGCACCGTTTCCTGCCGTATCTGTCAGATAAAGTGATATGAGACCTGTTCCGTTCGTGATAAACAGTGTCATCGCTATTGCTGTAACAAGCAGCGCTGCATACAGCTTGAATCTGAAGGAATACATATGCCCCTTATGATTTCCCTTGCCAAAGTACTGTGCTCCGAATATACTTGCCGCTGACACCGCCCCAAATACAGCCAGATTGTACACAAATATGAGCTGGTTTACGATTGCTACTCCCGACATCTGCTCTGTACCAAGCTGTCCTACCATAATGTTGTCCAGAAAGCTTACCAGATTTGTGATTGCATTCTGGATTATCATTGGTATGGCCAGCATAAGGTAGCGCTTATAAAATGCCTTGTCTCCTATATATTTTTGTCTGAATTTATGCATGCTTGTCCCCCTTTCGATTTCTCCATGGTTCTTTCGTGCAATGCTACTATTCTACTACGTCAGACTTTATTTTTCAAATATTTTATGTGTTTTTCCTTAACTTATTTTAAATAAAAAATACATTAAAGCTCCCGGCTGACAACACTATTTGCGCTGTCAATCGGGAGCTCTTAATTTTAAATTTTAATATCTGACTGTTATTTTTAATTATAGTTTTACTTTTTATGTCAATATCCCGTTTATTTGTTTACTGCCGGTTCATATCCTGTGTTTCCTGATACTTTCTGATTACGAAAAACATGGTAGTTCCATCACCCTCTTTGCTGGTAGCCCATATCTTGCCGCCGTGATCCTCTATAATCTTCTTTACGATGGAAAGCCCTATGCCGCTGCCTCCGGTAGCTGAATTTCTCGACGCATCCGCTCTGTAAAATCTGTCAAAAATATATGGCATATCTCTCTGGTCGATTCCCCGTCCATTGTCCTCGATTTCAACCTGTATGAAGTCACCAACATCATTTATCCTGATATCTATATAGCTTTGTGTCTTGTTCATATACTTCACCGAATTGCCAACTATATTATTAATCACACGGCGAAGCTGCTCCGGATCAGCAATGATAAGCACGTTACTATCCACATGATTCTCATATGAAAGCCTGATATTTTTTGCCTCAAGATCGAGTCCTATTTCCTCAACACAGTCGTTAAAATAATCTGTGACATTTATCTTCGCAAAATTGTATGGAATCCTGTTCGTATCAATCTTCGAGTAAAGTGTCAGCTCATTAATGAGCTTATCCATATCGTTTGCCTTATTGTAAATGGTTCTGACGTATTTATCGACCTTTTCAGGGGTGTTTGCCACTCCGTCAAGTATGCCCTCGGCGTAGCCCTTTACCGCAGTAATAGGAGTCTTTAAATCATGCGCGATATTACTTATTAACACTCTGTTTTCAGACTCATTCGTCACCTTTTCCTCGGCATTTTTCTTGAGGCGGGCACGCATCTGCTCAAACGCAGTACACAGCTCGCCAATCTCTCCGTCGCTCGGACTTGTCTCAAGCTCAAAGTCCAGATTGCCATCCTTGATATTTTCAGCGGCAATACGCAGCCTCTCTATCGGTGTGATGATACTCCTGTATATCCACACTATAAGCATGGCAGCCGTAGTAATAAGTATCAATACAAGTGCAAATGCTCCCTCTATCAAAACAGTCCTGACCTCAGGAATCACGCACGCGGTTGATGTCACTATGTAAAGACTCGCCTCGTCACCATCACTGTCACGAAAATTAAGCTGCTTTATGAGCACCTTGTCATCACTGTCCATATAGCTGCTCACATCAGAGCTGCTCTGCTTATTGGATATTCGCGGAAGCTTTCTCAAAATATCATCATTGTCAATTCCACCATTGAAAATGAGCTCTCCTTCACTTTTCACTATGAGATATGAATACTTCTTCTCCAGCTTCTTATTTATCTTAGTCAGATAATCACTGTCAAGAAGCCTGGATGGTTCTATGAGCGATGTCTTCTCGAGCTCATCATATGTGCGCCCTGTCACCTTGTTCAGAAACTGCACCGTGTCAGTAAGCGCGAGCATGCCCGCATCCTCCATGCCATATGTCTTGTTTATGGCCTTTAGCTGAATCTTATTGAAACCCACAAGCACTATACTGGTGAGCACAACAGGCACAAAAATAATTATGCAGAATGATATAGCAAGTTTTGTTTTTATCTTCATAGTATTCTCCATTTGAATAAATTAATAAGTCACTTTATATATACAACAAGGACATATCCTTTCGCATTTGAATTTGATATGTCCTATTAATACTACAATATCTACTATATTTTTTAAAAATCACTACAGCTTAAAACGGTATCCCACACCCCAAATAGTCTCTATGTACTGTGGTTTTGCAGTGTTCATCTCGATTTTCTCACGAATCTTCTTGATATGTACAGTGACTGTCGCAATATCTCCGACCGAATCCATATTCCAGATTTCCTTGAAGAGCTCCTCCTTGGTAAATACATGGTTTGGATTCTCAGCAAGGAATGTGAGCAGGTCAAATTCCTTTGTGGTAAACTGCTTTTCCTCTCCGTTTACCCACACACGGCGGGCTGTTTTGTCAATCTTGATGCCACGAATCTCAACGATATCATTCTCAGGTGTGGCGCTTCCAATGAGACGCTCATATCTTGCCAGATGAGCCTTTACCCTGGCAACAAGCTCTGATGGAGAAAACGGCTTTGTGACATAATCATCTGCACCGAGTCCGAGTCCTCTTATCTTGTCAATATCATCCTTCTTGGCGGAAACCATGAGTATCGGTGTGTTCTTTTTCTCACGAATCCGCTTACAAATCTCAAAGCCATCAATGCCCGGCAGCATAAGATCCAAAATAAACAGATCAAAATCCTCCGCCAAAGCCCTTGCGAGACCGCTTGTGCCATCATTCTCCACCTCTACCTCAAAGCCGCTCAGCTCCAGGTAATCCTTCTCAAGATCAGCAATTGCAACCTCATCCTCTACTATCAAAATTCTGCTCATATCCGTTCCTCCTGAAAATAAAAAGCCATGGAAACCGACTCAATGTCAGTCCCATGACTTAATTATATCATATATCCGATAACTTCTGTCTAAATTTTCTCTAAATTCTTTCTAATATATATAGGACTTTGTTTAGAGATACTTCTTGAGGTCCTCAACCTTATCAAGTGCCTCCCAAGGCAGCTTGATATCTGTACGTCCGAAGTGTCCGTATGCTGCTGTCTGGCGGTAGATAGGTCTTCTGAGGTCAAGCATCTTGATGATTCCTGCCGGACGAAGGTCGAAATTCTCCCTTACGATTTCAACGATTCTGTCATCTGCAAGCTTTCCTGTGCCGAATGTATCAACCATGATAGATGTTGGCTGTGCAACACCGATAGCATATGAAAGCTGAATCTCACACCTGTCAGCAAATCCTGCTGCTACAAGGTTCTTTGCTACGTAACGTGCTGCGTATGCTGCTGAACGGTCTACCTTTGTACAGTCCTTTCCTGAGAAAGCTCCGCCGCCGTGACGTGCATATCCACCGTAGGTGTCTACGATAATCTTACGACCGGTGAGACCTGCATCTCCGTGTGGTCCACCTATTACGAAACGTCCTGTAGGATTGATAAAGAACTTTGTCTCATCGTCAATCATTTCCTTTGGAAGAATTGGATCAAATACATATTTCTTGATGTCCTCATGGATCTGCTCCTGGGTAACATCCTCGTCGTGCTGTGTTGAAAGTACAACTGCCTCAAGTCTTACCGGCTTTCCTGCCTCATCATACTCTACTGAAACCTGTGTCTTTCCGTCCGGACGAAGGTATGTAAGTGTGCCGTCTTTTCTAACCTTTGTGAGCTGGAATGCAAGCTTGTGAGCGAGTGCGATTGGGTATGGCATGTACTCCTTGGTCTCGTTTGTAGCATATCCAAACATCATTCCCTGATCTCCGGCTCCGGTGTCGAGGTCGTCTGTAAGTTCGCCCTCTTTTGCCTCGAGTGCCTTGTCAACTCCCATGGCGATATCAGCAGACTGCTTGTCGATTGAAACCATTACTGCACATGAGTTTCCGTCGAGTCCCTTCTTTCCGTCATCATATCCGATCTCAAGTGCTGTTTTTCTGACGATTGCAGGGATATCAAGCTGCGCCTTTGTGGTAATCTCTCCTGTTACAAGGATGAAGCCTGTACAGCTTGCTGTCTCACATGCGACACGGCTCATCGGGTCCTGCTGTATGCATGCATCAAGGATGGCATCTGATACTGCATCGCAGAGCTTATCCGGATGTCCCTCAGTTACTGATTCTGATGTAAATAATAATTTCTCCATTAATTATCTGTTGCTCCTTTCATACTGTGTGACCAATATTTTTCCAATAAAAAACCACTTACTGCAAATAAGTGGATTAAAATTAAGATAATAAAAATCCTCTTATTGTTCGATTACTCGCTCAGGTTGGCACCTTCCTGTTTTCTAACGGGGTTGCCGTGACTTCATAGATCCTTTGTATCTCCATCACTCTGAATAAGAGAAGTTACAATATAGAATTTTTCAAATCTCTGTCAGCTATATTACTACCACATGATATATATGTCAAGTATCATTTTCGATACAGATTTATCAATAATCCATTTTCGATACCCTATTCATTATTTATAAGCTATTTTATGCAATTATTCTTTCTTCTTTATTGACTTTCATAATTTTTGTAATTATACTAAAATTTGTATTTATAGTACTATACACACAATATCAAAATAAATTTTTGGAGTAACTCATGATTAAAATCAGCATAAAAGATGCGCAGATTGGTATGGTGGCAGCAGAACCGATAAAGACCCCTCTGGGACAGATACTTGCACTGCCCGGCACACCACTCACCCGTCAGCTCATCAACAAAATGAAGCTATATAAGGTATGCAGCATCTCAATTCAAAACCCATCCTATGCAGCAGCACCGCAAGCCGGCGAAAATACAGCAAAGCGAGACAAGGTAAAACCTGTACCCAAAACCCGCGCACATGAGATGGTGACCAACATCCAGCGTGTTCAGGCCTCAGAAGAGTTCCGAGGCTTCCAGCTCAAATACATCACTTGTATAAATCAAATCAAGGATACCTTTGGCAAAATCTGTGCCGGTGAAAAATCCTTTGATGAGGCTGCGCTCCTTACTGCTGTCATTGACCTTTCCGCATCGTGCGGCACTACAATCGAGACCTTTGACATGCTCTACAACATGCGCACCATTGCAGACCCGTTGTACTCACACTGTCTGAATGTAGGGCTTATTACAAGGATGATCGGACGATGGCTTCATATGGAAAAGACAGATGTGAATACGCTTACTATCGCAGGAGTACTTCACGATATCGGTAAATGCAAGATTCCCGATGATGTGCTAAACAAGCCTGACAAGCTCACAGATGAAGAATTTGCACTCATAAAAAAGCACCCACAGTTTGGTTTTGATTTGATTAAGGATCTGCAGATTGACTCCAGAATAAAGCGCACAGCCCTTATGCATCATGAACGCTGTGATGGCTCAGGCTATCCTTCACAGCTTGACAGCTCACTGATTGACGACTTTGCCATGATAACAGCCATCGCCGATGTATATGATGCCATGACTGCTGCCAGACGCTATCGCGCACCACTTTGTCCGTTCGCTGTCATATCAAGCTTTGAGAGTGAAGGTTTTACAAAGTACAATACAAAGTTCCTGCTTTTGTTTTTGAAAAAGCTTGCTACCACATACCAGAGCAACCGTGTAATGCTTAACGACAGCCGGTTCTGTAATATTGTGATGCTCAACCCACATGAACTGTCACGCCCTATTGTACGTTTTGATGACGGCAGTATACTTGATTTGTCCACAAACCGCGAGTTTTTCATCAAATCTGTGATGTAAACCGATTTAAAATCAAAAGGGTTATAAAATAACCAAAAATAAGAACCGTGCATCTACAGTAAGATGCTGCCGGTTCTTATTTTATATATTGCATTTATATTGTGTTTACATTTCATGCTTTACGTATATATCCATTACGATACCTTGAGTATGAACTTCTGAAGCTCCTTCTCATCCTCTACCCTGGCAATTTTTGCACCAATCTTTGTAAGCTTCTCCTCGAGCGCCTCATAGCCTCTCTGGATATAGTAGATATCATCAACCACTGTGATGCCCTCTGCTGCAAGACCTGCTATAACCAGTGCAGCTCCTGCTCTTAGGTCAGGTGCATTCACTCTGGCACCTGTGTATCTTTTCACGCCGCTGATGATTGCTATATTGCTCTCTACCTTTATATCAGCTCCCATTCTGGTGAGCTCGTCAACATACTTGAAACGATTCTCAAATATGCTCTCTGTCACTGTACTGGTGCCCTCAGCGATACCCAAAAGCACTGCCATCTGTGGCTGCATATCTGTCGGGAAGCCCGGATATGGAAGTGTGGTGACCTGTGTATGCTTTAAATGTCCGTCTGATATTACTCTGACGGAGTCATCAAACTCCTCTACCTGGCAGCCTACCTCCAACAGCTTTGCTGTGGTGGCCTCAAGATGCTTTGGAATGACATTCTTTACCAGCACGTTGCCTCCTGCTGCCGCAACTGCAAACATGAATGTACCGGCTTCAATCTGATCCGGAATGACAGAATACTCTGTAGCATGTAATTTCTCCACACCTACAATTCTGATGACATCGGTTCCTGCGCCCCTGATATTTGCTCCCATGCTGTTTAAGAAGTTTGCCACGTCAACGACATGAGGCTCCTTAGCCGCGTTCTCGATAACAGTCTTGCCATCTGCCATGGCTGCAGCCATCATAATATTGATTGTGGCACCTACAGAAACCTTATCCATATATATGTGTGTGCCCTTAAGCTCCTTTGCCCTGGCGATGACAAGGCCATGAGCTATGTCTATGTCTGCTCCCATGGAGCGGAAGCCCTTCATATGAAGGTCAATCGGCCTGCTTCCGATATCACAGCCTCCCGGAAGCGCAACCTCTGCATGCTTGTATTTTCCAAGTAATGCACCAATTAAATAATATGATGCCCTGATTCGTCTGATGAATTCATTATCGACATTTACGCCCCTGATAAATGAACCGTTTATCTTTACCTTGTGTATATCCACGCGCTCCACATGTGCGCCGATTTCTTCGATTGCCTGAAGTAAGACATTGATATCCCTTACATTTGGCAAATTATCTATTGTTACAGTCTCGTCTGTCATTATGGCAGCGGCCAAAATAGCAAGTGCAGCATTTTTAGCTCCACCAATTTCAACTTCACCGTATAAAGGATTTCCACCTTTGATTACGTACTGTTCCATATTCCACCTCTATGAATTCAGGAGTATACTTCCTCCTAATATACTATTCTCAATTTACACTATTGTTATACATCCAACTACAAATTTCATTTATAACGGCATACTTAAGCCGTCATTTGTGCCGTTGCTGCTGTCTATAGCTGACACAGCAGCTACTACTATTATCTTATAATAAACCGATAGATAAGCTCTACAATTCAAGTGCCTCCACCAGCTTCTCTACTGTCTGCTCCACATCAAGCCCCTCCTCGGAAACCTCGATGTCCGCATACTGCTCATACAATTTTGAGCGCTCTTCAAAAAGGGTCTCTAAAGTCTGCCCTTTCTTTAATACTACACCTCTACCCTTTATGTCTGCAAGTCGTTTTTCCAAAATGGCATAAGAAACCTTGAGATACACAACTCTGCCTATCTCCTTAAGATGCTCCATGGCCTCTTTTCCGTATACCACCGAACCGCCTGTAGCTATAATGGCCCTATCAGCCCTGATAGAGGCATTGACACGGTTCTCTACCTCTATAAAACCGTCCGTGCCCTTTTCCTCAATTATCTCACGCAGAAGCTTTCCCTCCTGCTCCTGTATCAGTAAATCCGCATCCAGGAAGCTGTATCCCAGCACCTTTGCAAGTATTACGCCTATGGTACTCTTTCCAACTCCCGGCATGCCTATAAGTACGATATTAGTTTTCTGTTCCATCTACTGCCTCAGTATTCTCTGTATCTGTACTATTGGTGCTTTCTGACTGCTGTGTGCTCTCTGTAGCGCTTGTGTCTGCTGCCTTTTTGTCCTTCTTGGTAGTAGTAAAATAATTGTGAATCTTGATCTTGTCAAGCTGCTTCTGCTTTACAGACCATTTTTCATCATCCTGCCATCCTGAAAGGATGCCATTGTAATATTTGTCCTCTTTATTGCCCTTTACAGTCTTCCTGTTTGACTCTGTTGCTTCCTCATCGGTCTTTTTGTCGAGCCTTACGATATAGTAAGTGCTGTCTGTAGTAATGAGGTCTGAGGTCTGTCCCTCCTCAAGGGAATTGAGTGCATCTACAACGCTCTGATCAAGATTGTTTGTAGTGTATACACTGTCCTTTGTCTTGCTGTCCGATGACTTTGAGCTCTCTTTAGACTCTGTGTCATCTGATTTCTTATCTGAATCATCTGTCTTCTCTGCATCCGGATCAACGTATGTGGCGTATGTGCCTGTTGTGGCTTTAGTGCCTGCTGCCTTGGCTGCATCCTCTAAGGATGATCCGCCTGCAAGCGCCTCTACCACTGCATCTGCCTGTGCCTTTATCTGTGCTGACTGCTCATCTGTATATGTCTGATACTTGTAATTAGAGTCATATGCACCCTTGTAATCGAGCTTCACAATGGTGTATGCAGCCATATTGGCCTCCTCATCCGTCACGCTTGAATCAGCATTTTTGATGATTGCAGCATACATCTTACTCTTTATGAGGCGAAGCTCTAAATATTCCTCGACAATCTCCTCTGTAGCACTCATCTCGTCTATCACATCATCGGAATTTGCCTTCATAAACTTCTCTGCGGCCTTTTTGATTTCCTTTTTCTCATCATCAGAAACCTCTACATCGTAATCTGACTGATGCGCCTTTAATGTGTAAAGCTCATGAGCCTCCTCGATAGCATTTTTCTTCCATGTTTCAAGCACAGTATTATTGCCTGATACTGTCTTGTCCCAGTAGCCCTCGCCCATGTACTGTATATACATGTCATCATAACCGGCCTCCTGGTACCTTATCATAAAATTAACAAGCCCAAGCTTGATATCCTCTTTATCTAATGTCGCAACTGTTGCGGTTTTATTTATTGCACATCCTGTAAAAGCTGTAACTGAGAGTGTTGCAGCTAATAACATAGCTATTACTTTTTTCGCTTTCATTGTATCTATCCTCTTTAAAATTGGTATAGTATCGCTCGTATATTATAGAGCTTTTCGGGCCTGCTGGCAAGCATTTTCTAAACTTTGTAAATTATCGTCAATTTCGCGTAAAGCATGCGGTGTTTCCTATGCTATATGCTACATGATTCCAAAATTCGGGTAACTATTCAGCCGTAATCAGTTCCTTACGCATTTGCGAAATCAGTTCCTCCACCACATCAAGCACATCCCGCTTCTTCGCCACGCTGCCATTTTTTAAATCAAATGTGAAATATGGGTTTTCTGCCATATTGAATTTGAGGGAGGATTTATACCGGGCAACAAGCATTGGTATCTTCTCCGGATTTATCCTTGCTCGTTCAAACATGGTAAGCTTTATCAGTGAGCCGGTCTGCTTTATCTCAGTGATATATACGGCATGCGCCAACGCCTTAAGCCTTGCCACGCGAAGCAGGCTGAGCACTGATTTTGGTGGTTCACCAAACCTGTCTATGAGCTCCTCGAGCATCTCATCCTTCTCTTCCTCTGTCTCTATGCCTGCAATACGCTTGTATATATCCAGCTTCTGGAATTCGTTTGCAATATAACCTGCCGGAATATAAGCATCGGTCACAATATCCACAGTCGTGTCAAATTTATCACTGATATCCTCGATGCCCTTTGCCTCTTTTACAGCCTCGCTCAACATCTTGCAGTACAAATCGTAGCCCACTGCCTCCATATGTCCGCTCTGCTCCGCGCCGAGCAGATTGCCCGCACCGCGGATTTCAAGGTCTCTCATGGCAATCTTAAAGCCGCTGCCAAGGTCTGAGTACTCCTTTATCGCTGCAAGACGCTTTTCTGCCACCTCTTTTAGCATCTTGTTTCGTCTGTACATGAGGAACGCATACGCAGTACGGTTAGATCTGCCGACTCGTCCGCGAAGCTGATAAAGCTGTGAAAGCCCCATGTTGTCCGCATCGTGTATAATCATTGTATTGACGTTTGAGATGTCAAGTCCTGTCTCTATAATGGTCGTGGATACAAGCACATCTATTTCACCATTGATGAAACGGTACATGATGCGCTCAAGCTCAGTCTCCTTCATCTGTCCGTGCGCAAATGCAACAGTCGCATCCGGCACCAGCTCCTGCAGCTTTGCTGTTATGTCTGCTATGTCGCGCACCTTATTGTACACATAGTACACCTGTCCGTTTCTGGCAAGCTCCCTGTTAATTGCCTCTCTGACAAGCTCATCATTGTACTCCATGACATATGTCTGAATCGGTACACGGTCCATCGGCGGCTCCTCAAGCACGCTCATGTCCCTTATGCCGATTAAACTCATGTGGAGCGTCCTCGGAATCGGTGTAGCGGTCAGTGTGAGCACATCCACATTGACCTTCATCTGCTTAATTTTCTCCTTGTGAGTCACTCCGAAGCGCTGTTCCTCATCGATTACCAAAAGCCCCAGATCCTTAAACTGCACATCCTTTGAGAGTATACGGTGTGTTCCGATGATGATATCAACCTCACCCTTTTTAAGCTTCTCTATCGTCTTTTTCTGCTCCGCCGGACTTCTGAAACGACACATCAAATCCACATTCACCGGAAAATCCTTCATCCTCTGCGAGAACGTATCATAAATCTGCTGCGCAAGAATGGTTGTCGGGGCAAGATATGCCACCTGCTTGCTGTCCTGCACCGCCTTGAAGGCTGCACGGATTGCAACCTCCGTCTTGCCGTAGCCCACGTCACCGCAAATCAGTCTGTCCATTATTTTATGACTCTGCATATCAGTCTTTGTGGCTTCAATTGCAAGAATCTGATCCTCAGTCTCATCAAAAGGGAAAAGCTCCTCAAACTCTCTCTGCCATACCGTATCCTCGCCGAAGGCATATCCGTTTTGCTGCTCACGCTGGGCATACAGCTTCACCAGGTCTCCTGCAATCTGCTTTACCGCACCTCTGACACGGTTCTTCGTCCTGGTCCATTCCTGACCGCCAAGCTTGTTGAGCTTTGGTTTTCTGGCATCCTTTCCGGCATACTTTTGTATCATGTCAAGCTGGGTGGCAAGAATATAGAGATTGGAGCCACCCTGATACTCTATCTTGATGTAGTCCTTTACCTTTTTGTCCACCTCAAGCTTTTCAATGCCGCGGTAAATACCGAGTCCGTGGTTTTCATGCACCACATAGTCCCCAACCGACAAATCGGTAAAGCTCTGTATTTTTTCACCCTCATAGGTGCGGTGACGCTTCTTTTTCTTCTGCTGCGCCCCAAAAATATCTGACTCCGTAATCACGGCAAACTTTAGGATAGGATACTCAAAGCCTCTTCTCACCTTGCCGTAGCAGACCATAATCTGCCCCTCTGAAAGCTCATGGTCATAGTTTTCAGTGTAAAAGCATGTGATTCCCTGGTCTGTGATATCCTCCGAAAGCCTCTTTGCCCTTGTCCTTGAACCGGATAAAAGAATGACTCTGTAGCCGTTTTTCTTATAGCGCTTTAAGTCCTTTATCAAAAGCTCAAAGCTGTTATTGTATGGGCTGACACTCTGACAGTGAATACCATAGCTTCCCAGCTGGTGCAGTCCGTTTGCTTTATTATCGAGCGCACCGAGTGCGATACACGAATACTTCTCGAGCTTTGCCACAATCTCCTTCTCTGTAAAAAGACCGTTCATCTGCCCCGGAAGTATATATCCCATCGCAAGTCTCTGCTTCATGCTCTCTGAAAACTCAGTCTCTGTAAGTTTTCCCTGCTCTGTACATCTGGTCAGCTCATCGAAAAATATAAGGCTGTCCGATGGCTTAAAATAATCCAAAAGCCCAACTCTCTGGTCAAAAAAGTACGACAAAAAAGCATCCATGCCCGCATACATGGACAGCTCTCCCCATTCCTCGGTAAGCTCATCTGCCATCACACTCACTCTGTGGGCTTCCTCTGTCTTCATCTGCTTTCTAAGCTTGTCAGATACACTCTTTGCCTCTGCCTTAAGCTTTTCAATTCCCCCGGCCTTTTCCTCATCACTAAGTACAAGCTCTGCCGCCGGATATATGCTCACCCGGTCTGTATTTTCGATGGATTTCTGGCTCTCGCAGTCAAAATATCTGATGGTGTCTATCTCGTCTCCCCACAGCTCGATTCGGATAGGATTCTCCTCCGTCAATGGAAAAACGTCAAGAATACCACCCCTGACAGAAAACTGTCCCATCGTCTGGACCTGATACTCTTTTTCATAGCCCATTCTGATAAGAGCAGCCTGAATTTCCTTTAAATCCAAAAGCTGTCCCTGCTCAAGTGTAAGCACGTTTTCCCACATCTTTTCTATCGGCGCCATCGTATTCATCAGCGCGTCAAAGGTGGTGACAAGTGTCACGCTTTCCTGCTCGCGGATAGCCTTCAAAGCCCTGATGCGCTCCGCTGTCAGGAGATTGCCCCTGATATCCGACTGGTAAAAAAGCACATCCTTTGATGGATAATACACCACCTCTTTGTCAAAAAAACTGTACTCATCGTACAGTTCCTTCGCCTTCTGCTCTCCAAAGGTCACAATAAGCTTGTTTTTCCTGTGACCTCCAAAGGCATATATCATCTGTGATTTTTGTGCATCTATACATCCCGTGACAGATATAAGTCCGGACGATTTTTCTGCCGTTTTTGTCATCTCCTCAAATCCCGCAAGGGAAAGGAGTGGCTCTGTAAATGCTTTCACTTTCAATTCTCCATTTCTGTCTGTTCAAAATCACCTTGTCGATTTCCAGCTAGTTATATATGTTCATAGCCTTATCCGTCTCGCCCTGCATCATAAGAACTGCTGCATCCATCGCATGACCTATAGCTTCCTCTACCTTTGCCCTGTCCTCAGAACTGAAATGCCCGAGCACATGGTCAGCAAGATCCCAGCCCTGCGGCTTCTCTCCAACACCGACCTTGATACGGCTGAAGCCCTGTGTGCCGGTCATTGCAATGATGCTCTTGATGCCATTGTGACCGCCGGCGCTGCCCTTTTTGCGGATACGGATACGCCCAGGTTCGAGCGAAATATCATCAAAAATAACGATCATTTCCTCATCCGGATCAAGCTTATAAAAATTCATTACCTCAGCAACAGACTCACCGCTTAGGTTCATGTATGTCTGCGGCTTAACGAGCAGCACCTTCATGCCCTCAATCACTCCGCTTCCACAGAGCGCCTTGTGCTTTTTGTCTGTCACACTTATATTATATTTATCCGCAAGCGCATCTATCACATCAAATCCGATATTGTGTCTTGTGTGCTCATATTTTTTGTCAGGATTTCCAAGTCCTACTATAACGTACATCGTTTATCCTTTCTCTTTCTAATATTATTTTATCTACATGTCATATGCATATTGTCACATGTCATCTACGTATCTATCCAGAATCTACAATTCAAAATAAAACAAATACTGCTGGATAATTCCCGCCACACCCTTGTAGCGTTCAAAATCAAAGCCGTCACTATAATATTTGTCCAAAAGCTGCTTTACATGCGTATCTATCGGAAACGCATCCACATGATGTAAACCAAAAAGACATATGCAGTTCGCCACCTTTTTGCCAATTCCTTTGCGAGTAAGCAGGCTTTCCATCGCCTCATCATAGCTCATTTTGCGCAGATTATCAAGCCAGTCAGGATTATTAGCACCATACTCATATATTTCCTTCAGATACGGTGCCCTATAGCCAAAGCCCATGCTCCTGTCATCAAAAACCTCATCCGGCACCTCAAGCGGCTTTGGAAATGTATACAGTTCTTCCCCCTCTGCACTGCCGTCTATTTTATGCCCGCACCGCCTGCAAAGTAAATCCACACTGTTTGTGATTCGCTTTATGTTATTATTCTGGGAAATCATAAACGTAACAATCATCTCCCACAAATCCTGCCTTAAAATGCGCACACCACTGCCATATGCATATGCCTCCTTCAGATGCGCGTCATCTCCGTCTGCTATAAGCTTTGCAATCCCCGCATAATCCGTATCCATATCCAGATAGCTTTTCCATATATTGTTCCAGTCTGCCTCATCACAGTCCAGCTCAAACTCATTCCCATCCTGCTTAATCCGGAGTGCCCTGTCAAATGCCACTACCGTGTATTCATTTTCTCCTGTGTTCTTCCATCTGAAGCACTGACCACTGTCAGCAATCTGTTTTAAATCCAGATTATCTATTTTCGTCTTGTACATATCTGTTTGTCTATCCTCTTTTATTTATTGCAGCCCTGAATAGTTGCCTAATAATCTAAAAAACCGGTCTGTCTGTGGCTTATTGTACCACGGATAGACCGGTTTGTGTGAAATATATTTAGATTATTATACCAGCTCAGGAATTTTATATCCCGCCTTGCTCATCGCTTTTTCAAATTCATCAAGCGACATCTCTGCCTTCTCGGCACCTCTTTTTGCAGAATAGTCTCCCTCCTGTACAGAAAGATAAATTTCAAAAAGACGGCCCTGTTGCATGCCTTCCTGAATGCCACGCTTTTTATGATCATCCCATGCCTTACACATATTTACCACCTCTTCCTTTTCATCATACTTAATGTCAGTTCCTACAAACAGATTGATAGCTGCTACTGTCTCAACGTCAACCTTTGTAAAGGTATCGTCTTTTGTAATTAAATCATTCAGCTTTTCCTCATCTGACGCATTTTTCAATAACTCAAATAATGGTCTAAGTCTCTTCATTTCTGCTTAATAATCTGCTTCTTATCAATACCGAAAACGGATAACACCTCTGTGGTGTCACATTCCTTTAAATTCTCCGGTTTGATAACCTTCTCTTCCTGTGTGAGCAGGAAAATTTGAAATCAAAATTTTTCCAATATTTTCTGATTCATCAAATCATACGAATCCCAATATTCTTTTTTCACCTTAATGCCAGTATAAGAGAATAACTTTTGTATCATCTTCATTATCTTGTCCGCCGAAAAACCAGTCCTTTCTTCTATCGTTTTTTCCGTGACTGAAACGATATCATGAGCTGCGGTATTTCTAATTTTTTCTTCAACAAGACGCAAATTGGATATCAGTTCATTTAATTGTATGTCTGTTGAAAAATGCTCTATCAATACTTTTATATGAACTGAATAAACATCACCTAGCTTGAAGCTTCCGGAAAAAGCTGTATTAAGCACACTCTCAACCTCTGTATTCATCAGCTTATCACCTGACCAGCGGCGCTGGTTTGAACCATCTTTTTTCTTAATGTTATTGCAGTAATCATTCACATCTATTTTGCACTGTACCTTTAACACCAGTTCAAATAAATCTACAAGTATCGGCGTAATTGCACGGATAAAATCCACATATTCTCCCTTTTTCAGCTTTATCATCATGCAAAGGGCATATTCGAATAACATACGTTCTGAGGAAGATTTAACAGGAATACAGTCAAAATCTATTTTCTTAGCCATTTTATCAACCGCTGACATATCGAGCAACAGTCTCTTTTCGGCAAGTTCCAGATAAATTTTATAATTTTGTGTATCATCTGTCTTCATGGTATTAGCTACCGTCAGCGCAGCTCGATAATCATATGACATAATATGCTTTTTTATCACTTCTTCTTTCTTTAGCTTCTGAAGACTCGGACAGGTTATTTCACTACACCTGTTATGTGCATCCGGCTGATTATCCTCATCCAACTCCCACAAAGTAACAACATCGTAATCCTTATGATGATGCTCATTTATTCTTTTTTCTGGTGTAGAAACCTGTATCAGTTTTGCCGGATATTCCTCCATGGTCTGCAATACTAGAAGACCACTTTTCATTGCAGGAGTACCTGATGACACATTCAAAAACAATTCATCTGATTCATCCATTGTCTGATAAATATCGCGGATACATTTCTGAAAATCTTCATAATAGAAATCAAATTCATGAACCTTTGTAAGTTCATTTTTCTCTATGATTTCGTAGCTCATAGTACGTTTCTGCAAATCGCAAAGCTTGTCCAGACAATATCTGTATCTATCATCTTTTTCTTGATTTTCAAGCATTTCTTTTGACATATACATTATGACTTTATCCGGTTTGTAATGTCTGCAAATATGTAAAATAGCTCCATCATAGCAATTTGTTGAAGATATTGGATCTGTTCCTCCGACCGGAGTAAATAAAATTTTCCTGTTCATAAAATAATAACCTCTTCATCTGTGATTGTGTTACTGATTCCAAATAAATTAACCTCTCCACTACCTCGAATCTTGTACACCCTTACACTGTCTATCTCCTTGTCAATCATAGCAGGAATTTCATCTATAAGCTTACGATACAGACTTTCTGTAATCATAGCTTCGAATGCTGACTTTTGCACGCGAAATCCGTAGCCGTTTAATTTTTTTGAAAATGCCAATCGTTTCTTATTATCAACAATATCATAAATAATCAGAACATACAATTTTTTAACGCTTTGTGTTTCTTCCGTATTCCAGAAATAGTTTTCCATAGGCAACTCCTAACGTATCATCACAGGGGTGTATTGAGCTGGATCATGTTCTTCAATTGCGCGAACAAACTGATTTATCTGTAAATCCATTGCTCTTCGAAAGCTGACACTATAATCCACATATGTTAAATATCTGCTTTCTGTCCTGAATTTTGTTTCAAGCTTCTGCACATATTTTTTGAATGCATCCTTCGCGAGAAAAACACCAGGCTGGTCTGTTCCATAATAAAAATCTTCTCTAAGAAGTTCATGTCCGTTCAGCATGCTTAAAGCTATTGAATCTATCAGCACTGCTCGCCACTCTTCCATCAAATCACTTGCCAGTGTCGGATGTTTCTCTCTGTCACTATGCATTATTCCAAAATATGGATTTAACCCTTTTGCCTCAAGCTTTCCATATAGCTCATTTAAAATAATGGAGTATCCCAGACTTATCAATGAATTAAATGGATCACGAGGCGGTCTCCTATTTCTTCCTGTAAATGCAAACTCCGGATCTATAAGCCGTCCTAATTCACGAAAATATATTTTTGCCGCCGTTCCTTCATATCCCATAACCTGCTCTATCCCCTGTGCTGCTCCCAACTTTTTATACATATTCTGCATTTCAATAACCGCACGCTGAATATCACTCTCTTGGTTTCTTGCATAGCGGCGTAAAACAACTATCTGATTGCGGATTTTTGCATTAATAATACGTTTTGAAAAACCCAGCCTAAACTGTTCATCTTCGGTCAGTCTGGCCTGTACACGCTGCCTTTGAACATTCACATGATTCGTGGAAATTAATCTTCCAAAATACGCTCCATTTGTAGAATAAAATATGATGTTTACACCACGCTTCAAACATTCTGTCATACACTGGGTAGTAATCTGTACTTTTCCGAACACTTCAATCACTTCTAAGGTTTCAGCCGGAATACTCTTTACCATGCCATCTTTATATTTTACCTGAAAGCGATTTTCTGTAATTCCGATTGTAGCTCCCTGCTCACATACATATAAGTAGCTCATATTTTATAATCCCCTCTCTATGATATTTTTGTTTCTTTTTGCTGTCCCCTATTGGAGTTCTTTATATTTCAATACTATTGATGAAGGAAAGAGAATAATAAACAAGGCAAAGTTTCCGTCCCCTATTGGAGTTCTTTATATTTCAATTGAAAACTATTGCAATTATTAACATGAAAGGCGGAGTTTCCGTCCCCTATTGGGGTTCTTTATATTTCAATGTCTGACCTTATAATTAAACTTTAAAAAGACAGGGGTTTCCGTCCCCTATTGGGGTTCTTTATATTTCAATCTGATGAACTTGTTTATTATTGCGAGCCGTTAGACCTGTTTCCGTCCCCTATTGGGATTCTTTATATTTCAATTCGATACAGTGACCGCCTTACCACTGACAGACCGTGTGTTTCCGTCCCCTATAGGGGTTCTTTATATTTCAATCTCCGTCCGCGCGTCCGGTAAATAATCGCGCCAATAGGGTTTCCGTCCCCTATTGGGGTTCTTTATATTTCAATGCAAATTGGGTGGCTGGTGTAGCTCGTGTATGTAGTTTCCGTCCCCTATTGGGGTTCTTTATATTTCAATCTTCAGGAAGAAGGAGAAGATCAGATTCTTCGATTGTTTCCGTCCCCTATTGGGGTTCTTTATATTTCAATCATTTGACTTTCAAGCGCTGTTAGACAAAGAAATGGTTTCCGTCCCCTATTGGGGTTCTTTATATTTCAATAATGTAAGACGAATTAAGTTAGGCGATACGAGAGTTTCCGTCCCCTATTGGGGTTCTTTATATTTCAATAAGAAAGAATTATTTAACGCAAAAGCGTCAGGACAGTTTCCGTCCCCTATTGGGGTTCTTTATATTTCAATCAGAAGCTTTCAAAGTAGCAGAAAAGCACCGAGACGGTTTCCGTCCCCTATTGGGGTTCTTTATATTTCAATGAGATAAACGCAAAATGAAACGCAAAATAGCATACATGTTTCCGTCCCCTATTGGGGTTCTTTATATTTCAATGACTCATTGGAAGTGATAAGCAAGCTGACACATGGGTTTCCGTCCCCTATTGGGGTTCTTTATATTTCAATATAATACATTAGTTATGGTAACATTTATTATGGTAAGTTTCCGTCCCCTATTGGGGTTCTTTATATTTCAAATTAAATATTTTGTTATCGTGTTATAATAAATAAAAGTTTCCGTCCCCTATTGGGGTTCTTTATATTTCAATGTATCAAAAAGAATGGAAATTGCAGGAGCTCATCGTTTCCGTCCCCTATTGGGGTTCTTTATATTTCAAATTTAAACAATTGCACTATGAATGAGGCTATCGCGTTTCCGTCCCCTATTGGGGTTCTTTATATTTCAAACTGTCCTCCGCAGCCCTTATAATTACCGGGCTGCAAAGCCGGATTGCGGTGCAAAACCAAATCCGGCTTTTACCATCTGAAAAACTAATATCAAATACCGCCGAATGCCAGTGTTTTAGGGCATCGGCGCAAAAATCGTGAAATCTCTTATTATTCTTCATATGATATCTGACCTATGCCCATATCATACAGCTCCCCCTGATACATTGTGCACTTACATACATGTGGAGCTATCCTGAGTCCAATATCTCTCTGATGCTTGTGGATCGTATACTGGCGGCCTAATGTATTCTGAAATACACTGTCCACAATACGCACTGCATCCTGCCCAAACAATGCGTACAATACCGTCTTAGATAGAAAGCCACAGCCTCCACCCAGAAATACTGCATTTTCATCTTTAACCTGTCTGTGAAATCGCTCATAAAAGTACGTGTTACATACCTGCTGAAACACCTGTGCAGCTTCTAATATATCTTCCATATCATAATCACATAATGTAGTATCAATAGAGATATCAAAGCAGATTTCTGTGCCTGGTATCAGTGTTTCACGTAACAGTGGCAAAGGCTTCTTCTTTCCACCCAGTGTATAGTCAATCTTTTGGCTAAGTGTAAGCTGTTCCGTTGAAATCGATGCACTGTCACCCACATGAAGTCCTGACAGACAGTCATTTACAGCATTCTGTGTTTTCTTTTCGTCTCTGCCAAGCGTATACAGAATCTGCTGTTCCAGCTTTGATGTTTCCCTTGCCAGACAGATTTTTCTGCTTGCTTTATTTTGTGAGCTCATTTTAATTTCCCTGCAGATTTCTCTGAAGGCATCAGGATTCTTTTGTATTTCCCAGACAAGCAGAATTGTACGTATCATTCCTTTAATACTGCTTCCCGGTACATACGGCATTCCATATGCATCCTTCACAAAAGCATCAATTTCTTTTGGACGTGAGGCCGGGTTTACAAACGCTTCCCCTGCATCCATCTCGTAATTTTTCCACTTTTCATAATCCTCACCACGCAGCTTCTTCTGTGCAAGCCAGGTGGATAACGGCATCTGTCCGTTTCTGCTGTCCATCAAAAATGATGTAAACTCATTTGTCCATCCACGCCTGCTTAAATCCTCAAACATCTTATCCACATCAGGGATAATAACGCGGTGATTCCACGGCATATATATGTACTCTTTTTTCCCTATTTTCTCGCCTGAACCTATAAAAATTGGAGACAGCACACGAATTTTTACTTTATAATGTTTTAAAAACTGTTGCATACCTACACCCCCAAAAATAAAGCCTTTGCATAACGATATACCGCATGGTTTCCTCCATCAGACACATCGTAAATGTCTCCTGAAAAACAATTCACAAAACATGAACCTGGTGCAAATACATACAAGTCCTTCTTTTTACGCCATTCAGGTGCATAATCAACAGAAGCCACAAATCCTGACCTTTTTTTCAGTAAGTATGACGCATCCTCAAGCGCTATTTCCAGCTCCGACTCCATTGGAAGAGCTGTGGAGATAAGTATATTTCTCGACGATTTTTCACATAGTCTTTTCTCAAGCTCCGGTGATGGTTTCCCTTTTCTGAACTGAAATTTGCCCATGCCGCTGTTTTTCTTTCCACCAATTCCGGTGTAGGAAAGTGATTCCAGAAGCTCCTCTGCCAGATAAAGTTCTTCATCTGATTGATAAGCTATAATCACATACAGCCCACATCCCGGTGCGTAATAAAATGTGCCTACCCTGTACGGCAGCGTGTCCTCGTCTTTTCGTACATGGGCCATTGTCTGTTGCTGCATTTGACCGAAGCCTCTCATCAGATCCGATTCAAGATTCATGTTTCCTGTCAGAAATTCATCAATTTTCTCTACCGGAAGATATTTCAGCTTTTTATATGCTTTTTTCTGTTTTGACTCTCCCTGACGGTCTGTCTGTACATAAATCATTGGCTTTGGAATCAGATACTGCTTATCAATGTAAGGCAGTGCATCTGACAGGAGGAGATTGCCTGCCTTTACAGCTTCATAGAAATTCTGTGCCTTTCCAAGCTTTAGTGCTTCTATATACATTGCCGAGAAAAGCTGATCCGCATGAAAAATATAAGCTCCATCATCCAATGCTCCTGTACCAAAATGCACACCTGTCTGAAATTCTAGTTTATAGATAGTATATTCCATACGATTATCCTTCCAATATTGTACGACATTTTTCCATTAATTCATCACCCACATCTCCAATGACCGGCTCAGCATCCAAATCCAAAAACTTAATTCGTCCATATCCTCTGGAGCCACTGCCTCCCAGATAATCATATTCCAGAAGTTTAAAGCCTTCTTTCAGAATGCAAAAATCCTGTAGCAGAGTTTCCTCATCGATTTTATCTGTATATTCATATATTAGCTGCATTGGAAACTGTGCTCCACGCACTACTCTCTCTATCTGTCGCGGATTTGCCACCGCTGTCGTTCTGGAAATAGAGTTTTCAAATTTTACCTCTGTTGCTCCGGTAAGTCCTGCCCTCTTTAATTCATCAAGATTATCTAGAAACATATCTGTGAATAATACACGGCTTTCTTTCTTTGACTTTGCACTTCCAAAAAGGTTCGTCAGGCATTCCGCGTCATCATCTGCAGTTTTTGCAATTGCTGTGTTATACTGTTTTGCAAGCAGTGCTCTCATTTTTCCCTTTAAACTGCTTCCCGGAATCATTGGCTGATTTGTTCTCGTATCCATTATTACCGGAGAATCCACTGCTCCGATTGCTGAGAAGGCACTTGAGCCGCCAATGTGAAGTCCTGTTACTATTTCTATGGTTCCGCTGATTTCAATTTTTGCAAACATATTTTTTACTCCTTCTATTCATCATGTCCACCGTAAAATTTACGGTATGCAACCAAAGCCTCCATATATCTGCTGAACAAAATATACTGTGCTCTGCTGTTTCCTACCTCTTTTAAATGCTCCAGAAGCTGTGCTTTTTCCACAAGCGCCTTTACCTTTGGCTCGCGTCCTGCCTCATACACAAAACGGATTTTTAAATAATTGATTCTTCCAACTATTTCCGCTGACAGCTTTTCTGACTGGCTCACTATCACATCGTTGTAAATTGCTGCGGTCATTGCAAGCAGATTTCTGATTTTTGATGTGGTAACAGGCGGAACCGATTTACCACTCTTGTTCTTAAGTGCACAGATTTCCTGAATAGCTTTCTCCGCTGTTTCTACATAGTTTTCCTCTGTTAGCTTCATATTTACACATCCTCCTCTTTTCTATTCAAATACACATATAAATAAATTGCCGTAAGCAGTTCTTTTCTGTCTTTTGGATTTTGACTCCACAAATACATTTTCTCTGAAAATCTGCTGTAAGCCTCCTGTACTTCCAGAATGCTGTCGCGGTCAGGCTCCATGCGTGATACCAGATACACATATCTTGCAATATTAATTCGTTCACCATATGATCTCAGAAGCTCTGTAAGATGATACAGAAATGCCATTCCACGCTCGTCATTTTTCTCAAAATAATCTTTCAATGCATTAAACTTCTCACCTGCAACTTTTTCCAGAAATTCATGCCACGGATACGTATGCTCTTTGTTCCATATGGTAATTGCATTCTTGCCATCACATTCCTTTGAACAGTCCTCTAAAAACTGTGTTTCCTGTGCCATCACATGAATCGGATATGAATCCGGATATACTCCGATTCCACCTGATATTGTAAGTGTTCCCTGTGTGAATCTTTCCAATGATTTTCTCAAATCCATGAATACGGAAATCACTTCATTCCAGGCTCCTGCCAGAAATACATCATCTCCACCTGAATATACAATCACTACATTTCGCGGCCCACTATCTGCAAAGACACTCTCTGTTCCCTGTTCGAGAATTTTATTGATATATCCCTTAAAGAACAATGACAATTGTCTCGATAACGCTGCCGTACGCGAAAGTGTGACATAGCTTTCATCTTTATCTCTCTTAAATCCATATACAAATGATGTTCCCAGATTATCCACATCAGCCCTGAGCACCGCAATCCTCTTAATTCCTTTTGACTTTTCTGCTAATTCTCCAAAAGTATTTGCATCCTTTGCCACATAATCGCCAACCCACAGCTTTGTTGTCACAAGCTTTCCTGTATAAAAATCATTCTTGGTGTAACAGCGCACGTAGTTATCTTTCTGCATGGTTTCTTTTATGTTCTTTTCTGTCTGTACTATCAGATAACGATTTCCCGGAAATGGAAGTGCGTACTCCTGTGGCTCACACAATACCACGAAATATTCTCCATGAAGCATATCTCTTCCCATATTCTCCAGTGCTTCACAGATTGGACAACGTCCGTCCTTATTTACCTTCGCCACTCTGCGGCAGACATTGCATTCTCTTTCTCCGTCATGCTTTTTGATATTCAGATATTTTATAATCTCCGGCGTATATCTATGAGCTTTCTTTTCTGATGTCATTTTTGATATATTCTGATAGAGTTCTGAATAGCTTCCTTCTGGCACGTTGCGCAGATTATTTGCACTTGCAACCGCATATCCACATGCTATATAAAGTGAAATATCAAAGGTCTCAAGCAGCCACTGATTCACTTCTTTCTCATATTTTTCCAGTATTTGCAGCACTTCATCTGTATTGGGAAGCAGAATATAGCAGTGTCCACCACCTGTATAAATAAGATTAGCTCTTGACAACGACAACCTCTCCAAAAGCTCGTCTATCACATGCTCCATCATAATTTCCAGATAAAAACTTCTGGCACGAAGTCCCTTCAAAGCTCCTTTATCACTGATGGAATAAATAAAGCTCTGAATGCCTGAAATATCCATTGAATAGAGTAAAAACATCTCTTTATCATATGATGTCTTAGCATTCTTAAATAACAGTTCCCTATAGTCGGTTTCATTTTGTGATTGTAAATACTGTTCTACACATGATGCCACTGCTGCTGTAATTTTAACATGGTCAAATAATGATATATCCGCAAGCTCTCTTTTTGATGTAGATGAAGGGATATAGCTTAAATTTGCTTCTAAGACAGAAAGCAGTGAATTAACATATTCCTCATCCAGCTTTATTCCAAGAAGATTATTTGTAATATTATCAACTACTGTTTTATAAAAATGTTCATCCATGGAAACAGCTTCTTCTGTAGGATAGTTAATAGCTTCCTTTGGATTCAGCACCTGCATCGCATAATGGCTTTTTCCATGATTTCCGTTTAATATATTGAAAACACTGTCCAATGGAATTGATTTATCAAATCCCTCCTCCTGAACAGATGCTTCCCTGCGGTCTGTAAATGCCGCAACATTATCTGCATAATATGTGATGTAAGCTAGATCATCCGGTGCTATATCCGCACTGCTTAGATACTTGCCATGATGATACCTTACACAGTTTAAAATTTCAGGATCTTCAATTTTGGCCTGATTATTCAGGAAATCATACCCGCTCACACTGTGGTTTCTTCCGTCGCCGCTTCTATATACTACCTTGCCTATATCGTGCAACAAACTTCCCACAACCAGCTTTATCTGTCTGTCCTTAAGCATTTCCTATCCCCTTTCTTTTAGCTGTCGTATGCATCCCATGCCAAGAGCAGTTTTAATCCCAACCCCTGAATAGGTTCCAAATTCCACAAGCATGTTTGCAAAATCTGCCATTGTTTTTGTTCCGTTTATTTTGATTGTAATCTTCCCTACAACTGCAGGAATACGGACACCCTCAAGTGAAAAGCTTACACTTTTCAAATCATACCTGACTATCTGTGCATTTTCACATAGCTGTTCCAACGTTTCCTCGTCCCACATAATATTATCACCTACCGCAGCGTCATATTTATTCATGAGACTTTGAAAAAAACAGTGAATGTCCGGATAAAATACATATCTTCCATTCTGTTTAAAGGCTGTTGGTGATATAAAATGAAGCTGCAGATACTTTCCATGCTCTTCATGATAAAAATGCTCCATCAACTGCTTATATGGCATTTCAATGTACTGCTTTCCAATGATATTTATCACTATCTGTTTCTTTTTCAGCTCAATCTTCTCTAAGTTCCACAAAGCATTTTTAAGTATTATGTCAACCGCCTGTTTATTCAATGCTGTGATTATCCAATACCACGTCTTTCCTCTGCATTCCAGATGCTGCGTGTACGGATGCAGCTTAGAGTAATGTAATTCGTCTGCATATTCTTCAGGCAACAATTCCATCAAAACTCCATGAAACAATGATGACATCTGATATGCCAGTTCTTCATTGCAAGCTAACTCGAGTTCTAATTTTGCTATCATATTTTCTTCCCTTCCCACTTTTCTTATTATTTTACCATATAGTACTTGAGACTTACAATATTTTCATTAATTTTTCTCAGACACTTAATAGTTTCATCTTTTATTCCCACCTATTTCGTCCCCGAACAGCACGCAATAATTACCACAAGTAAAACAATAACTATAACCAGCAGCACCGGTTGCGTAAACAGCCACAGCATTCCTATGACCAGAATTGCTCCACCAACAAATTTCCCTATTGCAGCTATCCCTGAAAAATCCCCATCGCACGCTGCTGCAATCGCTCCAACAACAAATATTAATATGAACGCTAAAATATGCATACCCCATACCTCCCGCTTCCAAAAATATAAAAATAAGCCATCATAAGAAAGATTTTTTATTTCTTTCTTATGATGGCTATAGCTTAGCATGTTACGAGTCCCAAAGTCTGCCCTCGCAACTCGAATCTTTGTTTGATTTTATACATTCTCAATCTCTGTCTTATACTTTTCAAGAATCATATTCTGGATATTCTCGCGTGTGGCAGAGTTAATCGGATGGGCTATATCCCTGTACTCGCCATCGTTTGCCTTGCGGCTTGGCATGGCGATGAAAAGTCCCTTTTCTCCTTCGATTACCTTGATGTCATGTACCACGAATTCATCATCGATTGTTATTGACACAACCGCCTTCATCTTGCCCTCTTTTTCTACCTTACGAATTCTGATGTCTGTAATCTGCATATTTTTGTCCCCCTGGTCTGTTTTTAAATTACATATCTTACATTTTTTTCTTTTACTATCATGACTCCATCCTCACCACAATAGCAGGTGTTTGGATTGATGGTTCCGCGGCTCTCTACGATGCAATTTTCGAGGTGCACATTGTCGCCTATGTAGACGTCATTGAGTATCACGCAGTTCTTCACTGTGGTGTTTTTGCCCACAAATACCTGCTTGAAAAGCACCGAATCCTCCACGCTGCCGTTTATGATACAGCCACTTGATACAAGGCTGTTTGAAATGTCTGAGCCCGGATTAAACTTGGCCGGTGGCAGGTCGTCCACCTTTGAGCAGATGGTCGGCTCCTCCCTGAAGAAATAGCTTCTGACGTCAGGTCTTAAGAAATCCATATTGGTCTTGAAGTATGCATCAATATCGGCGATATTGTTCCAGTATGAATTTATCTTGTAGCCATATATTTTCTTTACATTTTTGTAGCGCACGAGGATATCATTTACGAAATCGAATCTGTTTTCCTCAGCTGCCGCCTCCAAAAGCTCTATGAGCTGTCGTCTTCTGATGACATAGATACCTGTGGAAATGGTGTTGGATGAGGCCTCGATTGGCTTTTCATCAAACTCTGTGATTCTTGACTCATCATCCATGCGTACCACACCAAAACGGCTGACATCGTCGTTGTACATCATGTCCTTGCATACCACTGTGATGTCTGATTTTTTCTCGATGTGAAAATCAAGCACTCTGTTGAAATCCAGCTTGTATACACAGTCACCGCTGCTGATGATGACATATGGCTCATGGCGTCTCTTGAGAAAATCAATGTTCTGATACATCGCATCTGCCGTGCCCCTGTACCAGTCACTGTTGTCCGCTGTGACTGTAGGTGTAAAGAGGAATAAGCCTCCCTGCTTTCTGCCAAAATTCCACCATTTTGCTGAGCTTAAATGCTCATTCAGTGAGCGTGCATTGTACTGGGTCAGTACTGCGACAGTCTGTATATGTGAGTTTGACATGCTGCTGAGCGCAAAATCTATGCTTCTGAAGCTGCCTGCTACCGGCAGGGCCGGTACTGCTCGTTTTGCTGTCAGTTCCTTCATCCTATTATTGTTGCCGCCGGCCAAAATTATTCCTATTGCCTTCATTTTCCGTCACCTGCCTTGATAATAACTTCTCCGCCCTCAAGCACACCGTCTTTGTAATCCTCTTCGTATGTAACACCGGAGATTGCTGTATTTTTGCCTATCTTTACCCCATCCGGTATCACAGAATCTTCTCCTATAGTGACAAGCCCAAATGAGTATATGCTCTCATTTAATACGTTCGGCTTCTCCTGTCCGAAGCCAAGTGTCACATTGTCGCCCACCTTGCAATTTTCGGCAATGATGGACTTGTCTATCGTGACATTGGAGCCTATCTCCGTATCACACATAATGATGGAATCACGTATTACTGCGCCTCTTCCAATCTTGACGCCTGCACCTATGACAGAATGCTCCACATGACCATAGCATTCACAGCCCTCACCCATGATGCTTCGCTCCACATGACCTCCTTTGGCTATATAAAGTGGCTCGATTGCATCATTCTTTGTGTAAATCTTCCAATACTCCTCGTACAGATTGAACTCCGGAATGAGGTCCACAAGCTCCATATTGGCCTCCCAGTATGAGCCCAGTGTACCTACGTCCTTCCAGTATCCGTTGAACTCATATGCAAACATACGTCTGTCGTTTTCAAAGCAGTATGGTATGACATGCTTGCCAAAATCACAGTTTTCCTGATCCTTTAGTGCAAGTAATGCTTCCTTTAGCACCGGCCATGAGAATATGTAAATGCCCATTGATGCGAGATTGCTGCGCGGATGAACCGGCTTTTCCTCAAATGCATTGATGCGCTTATCATCATCGGCTATGACGATCCCAAATCGGCTGGCCTCCTCAATAGGCACCGGCATGGTTGCTATGGTCACATCTGCATTGTTTTCCTTGTGGAAATCAAGCATCACCTCATAGTCCATCTTGTAAATATGGTCTCCTGACAGTATCAACACATAGTCCGGGTTGTAACTGTCTATATACCTCATATTCTGGTAGATTGCATTGGCTGTACCTGTGTACCACTCGCTGTTGCCGCTCTTCTCATAAGGAGGCAGTATTGCCACTCCTCCATTATTCCTGTCGAGGTCCCACGGAATACCTATTCCGATGTGGCGGTTAAGTCTGAGTGGCTGATACTGTGTAAGTACACCCACTGTATCAATGCCTGAATTGATGCAGTTGCTAAGCGGAAAATCTATGATTCTGTACTTTCCACCAAACGAAACTGCTGGTTTTGCTACGTTCGCTGTCAGAACACCAAGTCTGCTGCCTTGACCGCCTGCTAAAAGCATGGCTATCATTTCTTTCTTAATCACGTTATCACTCCTCGTCTGTCCTAATTTTTGTTGTGCCCATCCGGTCCCCACCACTTGTTTCTGTAATAACCGTATCTGTAATGCTTCCATAATAAATCACAATTGTTTCCATATAAATTATAGTTGCTTCTGCATAAATTGCAGTTACTGCCATATACTTTAAACCCATAAAATTCATATGGTCCGGATGAATTATTTTTATAAAAAAATTATACCACAGCCGCATTATCACTTCAACATTTTTCACAAAATCAAATGATATTTTTCTTTTTTTTCGACATTTTGCACAAGTGTCATTTATCGTATATCTGGTTAACCTGCTATGGTTCTTATCATTTGAAAGTCATGCCTGCTTTCACCTTATTTTTCCTTTGCAAATACTATATTTAGTTGTATAATTAATATAAAGTAACTATTCAGAACAAGAAAATCTGTTGCTTACATGCAATCATGACGCATCGGCTTTTTGTTCTCAGCGATTCTTAATAGTTACAATATAAATTATAATAAATCAGGCAGGTAAAATTAATGTATAAAATAGATTTCAGCAAACCAATACACATCCATTTCATAGGCATCGGCGGTATCAGCATGAGCGGTCTCGCAGAGATTCTGCATGAGGAGGGCTTTACCATTTCCGGTTCCGATTCAAAGGAATCAGACCTCACAAAGACTCTTGCGGCCAAGGGCATAAAAGTCATATATGGCCAGAGCGCAGACAATATCACCTCCGGTATCGACCTGGTGGTTTACACTGCAGCTATCCACGAAAGCAATCCTGAGTTTGCCGCAGCAAAGGCTGCCGGTATTCCGATGCTTACCAGAGCCGAGCTCCTCGGACAGATTATGGACAATTACGATTATTCTATCGCTGTAGCCGGTACACACGGCAAGACTACCACTACATCCATGATCAGCGAGATTCTTCTCGCCGCCCAGACAGATCCTACCATTTCCGTAGGCGGTATTTTGTCATCTATCCACGGCAATCTGCGTGTGGGCGATTCAGAGTATTTCATCTCTGAGGCATGCGAGTACACAAACAGCTTTTTGAATTTCAGACCACGCTACAGCATTATTTTAAATATTGAGGCTGAGCATCTGGATTTCTTCAAGGATATCAACGACATCCGACATTCCTTCCGCGAGTATGCATCAAACACTCTCGCAGGCGGTGCTACCATCATCAACGGTGAGATTGACCGCTATGAAGAGATTGTCGCAGGTCTTCCTCAGAAGATTATTACCTATGGCTTTGATTCAAAATATGATTTCTATCCGGAAAATATAACCTATGACGATAAAGCTTGTGCATCTTTTACAGCTATGAGACAGGGTAGTCCTCTTTTCGACGTAAAGCTCTCTGTTCCGGGCGCTCACAATGTAAGCAATGCGCTCGCAGCCATAGCTTTATCCACAACACTCGGTCTCGACGAGGCATCTATCCTCGCAGGCCTTGACAAATTTGGCGGTGCTGACAGACGTTTCCAGTACAAGGGCAAGGTAAACGGCGTCACAATCATTGACGACTACGCGCATCATCCAACCGAGATCCGTGCAACACTGACAGCCGCACAGAAATATCCACATGACAGGCTTGTCCTGTGCTTCCAGCCACACACCTATTCCAGAACAAAGGCATTCTTAAATGATTTTGCCGATGTTCTTTCAATGGCAGATGTTGTGGTGCTTGCTGATATCTATGCTGCGCGTGAGCAGAACACATATGGTATCTCATCTAAGGATATCCTTGATTTATTGCTCGAAAAAGGTGTGAATGCGCACTATTTCCCATCATTTGAGGAAATCGAGAAATTTTTATCAGAAAATTGTGTAAACGGTGACCTGTTGATAACAATGGGTGCTGGAAATGTTGTAGAAATCGGCGAAGACCTGCTTAAGAAATAAGTTATCCACGTTATCCACATACAAAATGTTAACAACTCTCATTTTGTGTGTGGATTTTTTAAATAATTTTCAACAGCTTATATACCCTGTGATACATTGATTTTTCAATTATTTTACACAGTTATCCACGTTATCCACATTTTTTTGTGGACTCGGAAAGCCCGAGTTTACAAGGCTTGTAGCACTTTTACCATCTTCACACAGTTAAAATATTGTGCTATAATTGCTCACAGGTTAAGCGAAAGAGAGTTTTTTATATGACAGCGATAAACATTAGCAGTGACATAGCAACATCATTCACTACTGTGTCAGATATTTTTATAGATCAATACATGCCAAAGGCAAACGGTGAGTTTGTCAAGGTATACCTTTATCTGCTCCGTGCGACAGGCTCCGGGGCAGGCATAGCAACCATTTCAGAGATTGCCGATCATTTCAGCAATACCGAGGCCGACATCGTACGCGCCCTCAATTACTGGGCGTCTGAGGGCATTTTACAGCTGCAATCCGGCGCAGATGGCCAGATTACAGGAATCAACCTCTGCAGTCTTTCTGTATCCGGTATGCAGGCTGCTCAAAGTAATATACAAAGCGCTATGGCTGATAATGCCGCGCAGAATAATTTGCAAAACGGTGTTATTAATAATGCTACGCAGAATAATTTGCAAAACAGCGTGGTTAATAATGCTGCACAGAATATTTCTACCGCGAATATTCGGATGCAGGATTCTGTTGTGGAAAAGCTTAAGAGCCAGACTACTGACAAGCCTGCTTCTTCACAGAAGGAATACACACTTGATGAGATTAAGGAGTTTAGAAGGAATCCTGACATTTCAGAGCTTTTCTTTATTATAGAGACATATCTGAAGCATACGCTCTCATCCACAGACACCAATATGGTGCTCTACTGGCTGGACGAGCTTCATTTTTCTACCGACCTGGTGGAATATCTCGTGGAGTATTGCATTACCAAGGGACATTCAAGCCTTAGGTACATGAACAAGGTCGCTCTCGGCTGGGCCGATGCCGGCATAAAGACCGTAGACCAGGCAAAGGACGATGCAGCCGCTCACTCACAGATTTACTATTCTGTAATGAAGGCTCTAGGCATCACAGGCCGCAATCTGGTTGACTCTGAGGTGTCACTCATCAACAAATGGGTCGGCGAATACGGTTTCGATATAGAGCTTGTAAAAGCCGCCTGCAGTAAAACCATTTCAGCTATCCAGAAGCCAAGCTTCGAGTACACAGACTCTATACTCGCGAACTGGAGGAAAAAGAATGTACATACTTTAAAGGATGTTGAAGTGCTTGATGCCAACTTTGCCAAGGCCAATAAGGTCTCTGCTACAGGCTCATCACAAGGCACAAATGCTGCAAACGGTTCCTCAAAACCAAAAAGCAATAATTCAGGTTCCAAGAATAAATTTAACAACTTCAATCAGCGCAACAATGATTACGACAAGCTGGAGAAGCTGTTTCTGAATTCTACGGTATGATTTTTCAAGTTAGATTTACACATCCCAAGGAGGATATATGGCACTTACCAATGCTCAATATGATGAGATAATGCGAGGCTACGATAAACGCCAGCTTCAGAACAAATACATACATGACAAGCGTATTGAGGAAGCCTATCGCAAGGCGCCCCGCCTCAGGGAGATTGACTCAGAGATTGCATCCGCATCTGTCAGGCAGGCGTACAGGCTTATGGACGGCGATGAGAACGCTCTCGCCGCTTTACGCCTTGCAATCGAGGACTATAAGGAGGAGCGTGCTGCACTGCTATCCACACTCGGATATCCGCTTGATTATTTTGAGCCTATTTACACCTGTCCCGATTGCCATGATACCGGGTATATAGATGGGCAGAAATGTCATTGCTTCAAGCAGGCTATTATCAATACCGTTTATTCGCAGTCCAATATCAGGGAGATTTTGTCTCGTGAGAATTTTTCCACGCTCTCATTTGATTATTACTCAGATGAGCAGAAAAATCCTGCAACAGGGCTGTCTGCTCTTGCCACAGCAAAGCTTGCAGTGACGAACTGTCATGAATTTATAGACAATTTTGAAAAAAAACCTAAAAATATATTTTTCTACGGTAATACCGGTGTCGGAAAGACTTTTTTATCTAATTGCATTGCAAAAGAGCTTTTAGATGCAGGTTACTCTGTAATTTACTTTACAGCGTTCCAATTATTTGATATATTAAGCAAAGGTGTGTTTGAAAAGGATGCAGATGCCATTGCGGCGCACCAGAATATATTCGACTGTGATTTACTTATCATAGACGATCTCGGCACCGAGCTTTCCAACTCATTTACCACATCACAGCTTTTCCTTTGTGTAAATGAGCGTATACTGCGACAGAAATCTACTATTATTTCCACTAATCTGAATCTGGAACAGATAGCAGAGCTTTACTCCGAGAGAACACTTTCAAGAATTTCAAGCAATTATAGTTTTATCAAGCTCTTCGGAGATGACATACGAATTAAAAAGCGTCTTTCCAAATAGCGCTTTTTATATATATTTAGTTTATTTATTATATGGTTATATGGAGGAATAACAATGCCAAACGATGAGAGAATTTTGGAGACTATGCCAACCGGTACACTTGGACTTGTTGCAACCGACAGTTGTATAGGTCTTGCCCAGAAGGTAGATGCATACTTACAGGGCTGGAGAGAGCACAGAGAGCACCAGCATGCTAACGAGAGTGCTTTCAAGGACTACTACAAAAACAGCTACATTATCAAGCCTTCTACACCTAGATTCGGTTCCGGCGAGGCTAAATGTGTTATCAACCAGTCAGTTCGTGGTTATGATCTGTACATCATGGTAGATGTAACAAACTACAGTCTTACCTACACAGTATGCGGTCAGACAAACCACATGTCACCTGATGACCACTACGCAGACTTAAAGCGTGTTATCGCTGCAGCCGGCGGAAAAGCAAGAAGAATCACAGTTATCATGCCTTTCCTTTATGAGAGCCGTCAGCACAGACGTACAGGCCGTGAGTCTCTTGACTGTCCATTGGCTCTTCAGGAGCTTATCAACATGGGTGTAGACAATATCATCACCTTCGATGCTCATGACCCTCGTGTGGTAAATGCTATTCCTCTGAACGGCTTTGAGAATGTAATGCCTTCTTACCAGTTCATTAAGGGCATCTTAAAGAACGTAAAGGATATCACTATTGATGCTGACCATCTTATGATTATCTCTCCTGATGAGGGCGCTACAAACCGTGCTATCTACCTTGCAAACGTACTCGGAGTAGACATGGGTATGTTCTACAAGCGTCGTGATTACAGCCGTATCGTTGACGGACGTAACCCTATCGTTGCTCATGAGTTCCTCGGAACAAATGTAGAGGGTAAGGATGTTCTTATCATCGATGATATGATTTCTTCAGGCGAAAGTATGATTGATACAGCAAGAGAGCTCAAGAAGCGTAAAGCTAACAGAATCTTTGTTGTTTCTACATTCGGTCTCTTTACAAACGGCTTTGCTTCATTTGACAAGGCTTACGAGGAGGGTCTCATCTACAGAGTAGTTACAACAAACCTTATCTACCAGTCACCTGAGCTTCTCTCTAAGGAGTACTATATCAGCTGTGACATGAGCAAATACATCGCATACCTCATTGATACATTAAACCACGACTGTTCTATCAGTGATCTTCTCTCACCATATGACAGAATCAAGAAGTGTGTTCAGAAGTACAATGACGAGCAGGCTGCAGCAAAAAATAAATAATTAAGCGCATTTATAAAAAGCCGTGTGAAATTAATATGTACCCCTTTTACTGGATATCCAGTGAAAGGGGTATTTTTATGCGTTACAGTTACGAATTCAAACCAAAGGCAGTCGAACTATACATGCAAATAAGACGCATCAGTTTTTCTCAATAGTTTGAATAATTATCTTAGTAATATAAAAAACCAGAGAAGTGAGTGCCATCCACTCAAATCTCTGGTTTAATTTAGTCTAAGATTTATACCGATTAAATATTAAACTAACTCAAGGAGAACCTCTAAAGCTCCGTCACCTTTACGCTGTCCAATCTTAACGATTCTTGTGTAACCACCGTTACGATCAGCATACTTAGGAGCGATCTCATCGAATAACTTGTTTGTTACATCGATAGTCTTTGTTCCCTTCTTTGTGCCGTCAGACTCTTTAGCTGTGTAAAGAACCTTGAGCATCTGTCTTCTGGCATGAAGACGTGAAGCAGAATCCTTCTTGATCTTCTTCTCTACTTCGTCATAAACAGTAACTTTCTTTCCGTCTACAACCTCTTTTACTCTCTTGCCATCTTTGTCCTTGCGGGCAACCTTAGCTGTTACAGTAACCTCTTCGAAGTTGTCTTTCTCTTTTACTGCTAATGCGATAAGACCCTCAGCGATCTTACGAACCTCTTTAGCCTTAGCCTCTGTAGTAACGATCTTTCCGTTAACAAGAAGCTGTGTAACCTGACCTCTGAGTAAAGCCTTTCTCTGGCTTGATGTTCTGCTTAACTTACGATATTTTGCCATTTTAATTTCCTCCATTTGTGGGACATCCGGTCACGCTCTTCGGTCTTACTGCCAGACATCGTATCTTGTTGTGATAAAGCCTTGCCTTATTTCAAAAAGCAAATGCTCAAATCAGTTGCCACTCATGTATCAGACACGGTCACGCTCTTTGGTCTTACTGGCCCTGCCGCTATGAGTTTTGTCACACATAAACATAAATATGATATTTAAAATTTATATATGACCAATTTATTTAGAAGAATCAGTGCAAGGATTATTCGAATGAATTATTCCTCAGTCTGATTTAACTCTAAACCTAATTCTTTTAATTTTGCTAAAACTTCCTCTAAAGACTTGCGACCAAGGTTACGAACCTTCATCATGTCCTCAGGTGTTCTATTGATAAGCTCTGCAACAGTGTTGATTCCTGCACGCTTTAAGCAGTTGTATGAACGAACTGAAAGCTCAAGCTCATCGATGTTCATCTCAAGAACCTTCTCCTGAGCATCGTTTTCCTTCTCGACCATAACGTCAACCTGCTGTGCTGCCTCTGAAAGATCGATGAACAGATTTAAGTGCTCACTTAACACCTTAGCTGCAAGGCTGACTGCCTCGTCCGGCTCCAATGTACCATTTGTAAATACATCTAATGTAAGCTTATCGTAATCTGTAACCTGACCTACACGGGTATTCTCTACAGTAAGGTTAACACGCTCAACAGGAGTGTAGATTGAATCTACAGCAAGAACTCCGATTGGTGTATCCTCGTTCTTGTTCTTCTCTGCTCCGACATAACCTCTGCCGTTTGTGATTGTAAGCTCCATGTAAAGCTTAGAATCTGCACCACCATTCAAGTGTGCAATCTCTAACTCAGGATTCAAAATCTCGATATCTGAATCAACCTGAATATCGGCTGCTGTAACAACGCCTTCACCTTCGAATTCGATATATGCAACCTTTGGTTCATTTGTAGAACTATTATTGCGAATTGCAAGGTTCTTGATATTCATGATGATTTCTGTAACATCTTCCTTAACACCAGGAATAGAGCTGAATTCATGTAAAACACCATCAATCTTGACCTGGCTTACTGCAGCGCCCGGTAAAGAAGAAAGCATGATACGTCTTAAAGAGTTTCCAAGTGTTGTACCGTAACCTCTCTCTAATGGCTCTACAACAAATCTGCCATATGTCTTGTCTTCTGAAATTTCTGCGATTTCAATTTTTGGTTTTTCAAAATCGAACACTTCAAATTCCCTCCTTCTCGGGTATCGTTGTTATATGTTATCAAAGAGTGGATAAGCCGGGAAATAAATCCCCGGCAAATCAACCTAATTTTACTTAGAATATAACTCGACGATGAGCATCTCATCTACAGGAACATCAATCTGCTCACGTGTAGGTAAGTCTTTTACAGTTCCCTGTAATTTCTCAGCATCTACGTCTAACCACTCCGGAACGATTCTTCCGCCAGCTACCTCGACGATATCTTTCATTCTCTGAGTATTCTTTTTGCTCTCTTTAATTTCGATAACATCGCCAGCCTTTACAAGGTATGAAGGGATGTTAACAACTTTTCCGTTTACTGTAACGAACTTGTGATCAACGATCTGTCTAGCTTCTTTTCTTGTTCTTGCGAAACCAAGACGGAAGATTACGTTGTCAATTCTTGACTCAAGGATTGTCATAAGGTTAAGACCTGTTAATCCTTTCATCTGATCTGCTTTCTTGTAGTAGTTACGGAAAGGCTTCTCTAAAACACCATAGATGAATTTAGCTTTCTGCTTTTCTCTTAACTGAAGTCCGTACTCAGACACCTTTCTGTTTGCTCTTGTAAGGTTTCTTCTAGACTTCTTATCATATCCTAAATAACTTGGCTCTAAACCAAGTGATCTGCATCTCTTAAGTACAGGTACTTTATTAACTGCCATTTTAATCTATACCTCCTGATTAGACTCTTCTACGTTTTGGTGGACGACATCCATTGTGAGGTACCGGAGTAACGTCTCTGATTGATGTAACCTCAAGACCACATGCTGAAAGGGCACGAATAGCTGCCTCTCTTCCTGAACCTGGTCCCTTAACGAATACGTCAACTGTCTTTAATCCATGGATTAAAGCTGCCTTTGTAGCTGTTTCTGCTGCCATCTGTGCAGCATATGGAGTAGATTTCTTTGAACCTCTAAATCCAAGACCACCGGCACTTGCCCATGATAAAGCATTTCCTTCAGCATCTGTTAAAGTAACGATTGTGTTATTGAAAGATGCCTGAATATGTGCCTGTCCGCGTTCAACGTTTTTCTTTACACGCTTTTTAGTTGTTTTCTTTGCAACATTCTTAGCCATATTTAAACTAACCTACTTTCTACTTTCTAAACTTTATTTAAGTTATAATGAAGCTCTGCTTCTTCGTCCGCAGAACTAAACGCGCACTACGTTCAAGTGGCGTTTCACTTATTATCTAAGTGATTATTTCTTCTTGTTTGCTACTGTTCTCTTAGGACCCTTGCGAGTTCTTGCATTAGTCTTTGTCTTCTGACCACGAACTGGAAGTCCCTTTCTATGACGGATACCACGATAGCATCCAATTTCCTGAAGTCTCTTGATATTTAAAGCGATTTCTCTTCTTAAATCACCTTCAACTGTCATTGTCTCGTCGATAACAGCGCTGATTCTCTTAACCTCGTCATCTGTAAGATCTCTAACACGAGTGCTTGGATCAACATTAGCTGCTTCAAGGATACGGTCTGCACTTACTCTTCCGATTCCGTAGATGTAAGTTAAGCCGATTTCTACACGTTTTTCTCTTGGTAAATCTACACCTGCAATACGAGCCATGTGTGTTTACACCTCCATAATTTTTAGTTATTTACTATAGTAACGATACATCTGCAACTTGATGTATGCTCTCCGAAACACATATGCATCTACAGCTACGGTTGCACGTCCTGAAATGTGTGTAGCCATATGCGCTCCCATATTTGCATTTTGTTCCATATCACTCGGTATTATAATATGAAACCAGAATGCCTCTGTTTATTATGAACAGCGATGATAAATATCTCGCTGCAGCCGCACATAATGATGTGAAAAAAGGTTTAATAAACCAAACGCACAAATAACAGGGTCAAATATTTGTACTAATTAACCCTGTCTCTGCTTATGCTTTGGATTCTCACAGATAATTCTGATGCTTCCTTTTCTCTTGATAACTTTGCACTTTTCGCAAATAGGTTTAACTGATGATCTTACCTTCACAGCAAATCCTCCTTTCTCTATAAAAGTCCTTTTCAGGTACTTTTCCAAAAGTGTCCAGATAGCATTATACACGGACACTTAAGGGAAGTCAATATATTTTTTTAAAAAAATATCTGTAAAATTACTTATCTCTCCAGATAATTCTGCCCTTTGTCAGATCGTATGGTGACATCTCAATTGTTACCTTATCTCCCGGTAAAATTCTGATGAAATTCATACGAAGCTTTCCACTGATTGTAGCTAAAATCTGGTGTCCGTTCTCAAGCTCTACCTTAAAAAACGCATTTGGTAACTTCTCAACTACAACACCTTCAACTTCGATAACGTCTGCTTTTGACATTTTGATTCCTCCTGTAAATAAATCCTTGGGTTTCGTTATGATTATTATTAGATTAGCTCCAGAAATCCGGCTGCTTTTTCATCCTCTGTCAGAGAAAGTATCTCCGGCTTTCCTTTTGTAATAAGTATGGTATTTTCATAGTGTGCCGACAACGATAAATCCTCAGTAACCACTGTCCATTCGTCATCCATCCACACCACATGAGGTGAACCTGCATTAATCATTGGCTCAACCGCCAGTGTCATGCCCGGCTTAAGTCTGAGCCCTTTTCTAAAGCCCTGTGGTCTGAAGTTCGGCACCTCAGGATCCTCATGTAAATGGCTTCCTATGCCATGACCAACAAGGTCATATACAACTCCGTATCCAAAGGACTCGGCAAGTTGCTGTATGGCTCCTGAAATATCATACAGTCTGTTTCCCGCAACTGCATTCTTTATTCCTGCAAAAAAACTGAGGCGTGTTCTTTCTATAAGAAGTCTTGCTTCCTCTGAAATCTCTCCTACGCCTACTGTTCTGGCTGCGTCTGAGTGGTATCCTTTGTAGATAACACCAGCATCAAGGCTCACGATATCGCCCTCCTGTAAGATACGCTCATCAGTCGGGATACCATGCACAACCTCCTCGTTTACTGAAACACATATGGAGGCCGGATATCCGCAATATCCTAAGAAAGACGGCTCGCATCCATAACTACGAATCATTTCTTCGCCCAGCCGGTCCACATCCTTAGTGGACATTCCCGGTTTGATTTCTTTACCGAGCTGCTGATGAACGGCCGCCAGAATCCTGCCGGCCTCCCTCATCAGCTCTATCTCATGCTCTGATTTTATAGTTACAGACATTATTATTCACCTAAAATACCTACAATGGCTGAAAATACTTCATCCATAGGCTTTGTTCCGTCTACAGACTTTAAAATGCCCTGCTTGTCATAATACTCGATAAGTGGCTGTGTCTGCTCATGATATACAGCTAAGCGCTTCTGAACTGTCTCAGGCTTATCGTCATCTCTGAGTACTGTGTCAGCGCCACATGCATCACATTTGCCCTCAACTTTTGTTGGGTTGAAAACGATATGATATGTTGCACCACAATTGAGGCAGGCTCTTCTTCCACCCATACGGTTAACAATGTTCTCATCAGGAACATCTACATCGATGGCATAATCCATCTTCTCCCCAATCTTTGTGAGAGCATCATCAAGCGCCTTGGCCTGTGGAATTGTTCTTGGGAAACCGTCTAATACAAATCCGTTTTTGCAATCATCCTGCTGTATTCTATCCATAACAAGGTCACAGGTAAGCTCATCTGGAACAAGTGCTCCCTGATCCATATAAGTCTTTGCCTTCTTACCAAGCTCTGTTCCGTTCTTGATGTTTGCACGGAATATATCTCCTGTAGAGATATGTGGTATAGAATATTTTGCAGCTATCTGTTTTGCCTGTGTACCTTTACCGGCACCAGGTGCCCCTAACATGATGATCTTCATAAAAATTTTCTCCTTTTATACAAAACTTGTTGATAGCACGAATGGAGATACTGAATTCAGTATCTCCAATGTACAATTAATCATCTAAAAATCCTTTATAGTATCGAACTCTCATCTGTGATTCAATTTGCTTCAATGTCTCAATAACAACTCCGACAATGATGATGATTGAAGTTCCACCAAAGGATACATCTGCGTTGAATACTCCATTGAAGAATATCGGAACAAATGCGATAAACGCAAGTCCAATAGCTCCAATAAATACAATGTAGTTTAATATCTGATTTAAATAATCGCTGGTTGGCTTTCCAGGTCTGATACCGGGTATAAAGCCACCTGAACGCTTCATATTGTTTGCAATCTCAAGCGGATTGAATGTAATGTTTGTGTAGAAATAAGCAAATGCTATAATCAACACAATGTAAACAATAAGTCCGATTGAATATACTGGTTCCTTTGGATCACACCAGTTAGACTGAGATAATCCTTTTAATATCTTAGAGCCAATTCCATTTCCATTGCCTTTTCCAAGGAAGCTGGCAATGATAACAGGTGTCTGCATAAGAGACTGTGCAAAGATTACCGGGATAACTCCACTGGTATTTACCTTTAGTGGAATACATGTCTGCTGACCGCCCATCTGCTTGTTGCCTCTTATTTTACTAGAGTACTGTACAGGAATCTTGCGCTGTGCATCCTGAAGCAATACTACAAATACTACCATTGCAGCAATTATTGCTACTATGATAAGACCTGCAACAATCGCCTTTGGAATGTTCGCTGCTGAAGCAATGAACTGTGACCAAAGTGTACTTAAATCCTCTGGAATACGTGAAATAATATTGATTGTCAATACTATTGATATTCCGTTTCCAACACCTTTTTCTGTAATACGCTCTCCAATCCACATAAGTACAGCAGAACCTGCTGTAAGTGAAGTAACGACCATAATAACAGTCAATGGTGTCTTATCTGTAAGGTAATTCTGTCTGTAAAAACCAATTACCATCATGACTGACTCAAGAAGGCCTAATGCAATTGTGAGATAACGTGTTATCTCAACAATTTTCTTTCTGCCATCCTCGCCATCGCGTTGCATCTCTTCAAGCTTAGGTATTGCAATTGTAAGCAACTGCATAATGATTGAAGATGTAATGTATGGTGTAATATTCAGCGCAAATACTGACATCTGTGAGAATGATCCACCTGTTATAGCATCAACAAAGCCTAAACCATCTGCTGATTTACTGTTTAACCAACTCTGAAATACGGAGCCCTTGACACCAGGAATCGGAAGCTCGCTTCCGATTCTGATGACAATAAGCATCATGAATGTAAAAAGGATTCTATTACGGACATCCTTTATTTTAAACGCATTACGGAGTGTTTTAAGCATTAGATCACCTCTGCTTTTCCACCAAGAGCTTCGATTTTCTCTTTTGCACTAGCACTGAAAGCGTTAGCCTGAACTGTAAGCTTCTTAGTAAGTTCTCCATTTCCAAGAATCTTTACGCCATCTCTAGGATTCTTAACGATTCCAGCCTCGATTAATGTCTCAACTGAAACTACTGCATCGTTATCGAATCTCTCAAGAGCTGAAAGATTTATAGGTACGATTGTAAGAGTGTTTCTATTCTTGAAACCTCTCTTAGGCAATCTTCTATATAATGGCATCTGTCCACCTTCGAAACCAGGTCTTGGAGCTCCTGAACGAGCCTTCTGTCCCTTGTGTCCCTTACCAGCAGTCTTACCGTTTCCTGAGCCGTGTCCACGACCTCTTCTGAAATTATCACTATGAACTGAACCCTCAGCCGCTTTTAAATTAGATAAATCCATCACGGTACCTCCTTATTTTATTCTTAAACTTCTTCTACTTTTACGTATGGTGCTACTTTGCGAACAGCTCCCTGTGTAGCTGCATTGTTTGGTAACTCTACAGTTTTGCCTAACTTAGTAAGACCAAGAGCCTCAATAGTCTTCTTGTTCTTAGGAACAGCACCGATTGTAGATTTGATTAATGTAACTTTAACTCTATCTGCCATTTTAGCGTTCCTCCTAACCTAAGATTTCTTCTACAGATTTACCACGAAGCTTTGCAACATCCTCAGGGCTTCTTAACTGCTTAAGAGCCTCGATAGTAGCAAGTACTACGTTCTGCTTGTTGTTTGATCCTAAAGACTTTGTACGGATATTCTGGATACCAGCGATCTCGCATACTGAACGTGCAGGACCACCAGCGATGATACCAGTACCTTCAGGAGACTTCTTTAATAATACGGAAGCACCTGTATATTTTCCTGTTACATCATGTGTAATAGAATTGTTCTCGTCTAACTTAACATTTACCATGCTCTTGATAGCGTCCTCTTTACCCTTGCGGATAGCTTCAGGAATTTCTGCTGCTTTTCCAAGACCTGCACCTACATGGCCGTTCTTGTCACCAACAACAACGAGAGCTGTGAATCGCATGTTACGTCCACCCTTAACAACCTTTGTTACACGCTTGATGTCAACTACCTGGTCAACTAATTCTAATTGACTAGCGTCAATGATTTCACGTTTCATGTTTGTCTCCTCCTAAAAATCTAAGCCAGCTTCTCTTGCTGCTTCAGCTAATGCTTTAACTTTTCCTGCGTAAATAAAACCGCCTCTATCGAAGACAACAGTTGAAATACCTTTATCTAATGCTTTCTTTGCGATTACAGTACCAAGCTTTGCTGCTGCATCTACGTTATTAGTCTTCTCGAGCTCTGCCTTGATATCCTTGTCAAGTGTTGATGCAGAAACGAGTGTATTTCCAACTGTATCATCAATAATCTGAGCATACATATGGTTATTACTTCTGAATACAGCTAAACGAGGACGCTGTGCTGTACCAGCAAGATGATTACGCATTCTGTTATGTTTCTTTACACGAACTTCTGTTCTTGATTTCTTACTAACCATTACTTGTCCACTCCTTTAATTATTTTTTACCAGTCTTACCAACTTTACGTCTAATAACCTCATCAGCATATTTGATTCCCTTGCCCTTATATGGCTCAGGTCTTCTCTTATCTCTGATCTCAGCTGCGTACTGGCCAACTTTTTCTTTATCGATACCCTTAATGATGATCTTGTTATCCTGAACCTCTGACTCGAGTCCTTCCGGATCCTCCATCTCAACCGGATGAGAATATCCTAAGTTAAGAGTAAGTTTCTTTCCAGCCTTAGAAGCTCTGTAACCAACACCGTTAACCTCAAGAGTCTTTGTATAACCCTCAGTTACACCAACAACCATGTTGTGGATAAGTGTTCTTGTTAATCCATGTAAGGATTTCATTTTCTTCAAATCATTAGGTCTTGTAACTACTACTTCTTCACCCTCTAATTTGATATCCATCTCTGATGGAAGAGTTCTCTCAAGAGTACCCTTTGGACCTTTTACAGTCACATGATTATTTTCTGCAATTTCAACTGTTACTCCAGCAGGAACTGCGATTGGCATTCTTCCTATACGTGACATGCCCGTACCTCCTATATTTTGATATTAGGTTAATAGTTATTTAGTATTTCTGACCTTGTGGTCAGGTTATACTTTAAGATGTTACTTGCTGTATCCCTACTATACATCATGGATGCATCGAATATGGATACTTGATAAATTATACTTAATATAAATTAAGATCTTTAGGGGTATGTTCTCTTCACTAAGTTCAAGCTACCTACAATATTATGTCATAAGGTAGTTCTTTTCGCTTCACTCAAAGAACAACTTTCACACTAAATTCATGCTACGCTTACGCTTGCATTCATTAAGTGTTCAATGTTTACCAAACGAATGCTAAAACTTCGCCACCAACCTGAAGCTTTCTAGCCTCTTTATCAGTTACGATACCCTGGTTAGTTGAAAGAATAGCGATTCCAAGTCCACCAAGTACTGAAGGAATCTCATCCTTGCCTGCGTATACACGAAGACCTGGCTTAGAAATTCTCTTGATGCCTGTAATAACCTTCTCGTTCTTATCAGCACCATATTTTAATGTAACATGGATTGTCTTGATTTTTCCATCCTCAACGATGTCGTATTTCTCGATGAATCCCTCATCTACAAGGATTCCAGCGATTGCTACTTTAATCTTAGAAGCTGGGATGTCTACTGTATCATGTTTTGCAGTATTTGCGTTACGAATTCTTGTAAGCATATCTGCGATTGGATCACTTGTCATCATCATAATGAACGATATCCTCCTTAAATATGTTTGTTAATATAGTTATTTATAAAAACAGCTGTTGCCTAGGGCTTTCTCCCAGGCTTCCACTCGACTAACATGCCAACTTCACTTACGCTCGTTGCCATTAAGTCTCGGGAAGGGCTTTCTCACTAGATTCGTGCGACGCTTACGCGTGCACTCATCAAGTGTTCAATGCCTACCAGCTAGCTTTTTTAACGCCTGGGATCTGTCCCTTGTATGCTAACTCACGGAAGCATACTCTGCAGATTCCGTATTTCTTTAAAACTGAATGTGGACGTCCACAAATTCTACAACGTGTATAAGCTCTTGTAGAGAACTTTGGTGCACGCTGCTGTTTGATTTTCATACTTGTCTTAGCCATTAGAATTCCTCCGATTATTTAGCGAATGGCATATTGAACTGTGCCAGTAACTCACGTGCCTCTTCGTCTGTCTTAGCTGTAGTAACGAAGATAATGTCCATACCACGAACCTTATCTACCTTATCATACTCGATCTCAGGGAAGATGATCTGCTCTTTAATTCCAAGGGCATAATTTCCACGGCCATCAAATGCGTTAGGGTTAACACCTCTGAAGTCACGTACACGAGGTAATGCTAAGTTGATGAGACGATCTGCAAACTCGTACATCTTCTCACCACGTAATGTAACCTTACATCCGATTGGCATTCCTTCTCTGATTTTAAAGTTAGCTATAGCATTCTTTGCTTTAGTTGTAACTGCCTTCTGTCCTGTGATGGCTTCCATATCCTTAACGGCTGCCTCAAGAACCTTAGCGTTTTCCTTAGCTTCACCAACACCCATGTTAACTACGATCTTGTCAAGCTTTGGAATTTCCATTGCGTTTTTGTATCCGAACTTTTTGATCATTGCGTCCTTGATCTCATTTTCGTACTGTTCTCTAAGTCTACTCAATGTCTTAATCCTCCTCTCTCCAATTAGTCGATAACCTTGCCTGTTGATTTAGCAAAGCGTACTTTCTTGTCTCCATCCATCTTGAATCCTACACGAGTAGGCTTTCCGTCATGGATGAGCATTACGTTGGAAGCATCAATTGGAGCCTCCTGATGAACGATACCGCCCTGCTGATTTGACATACTTGGTTTTGTATGCTTAGTAACCATGTTGATTCCCTCAACAAGAAGTGTATTGTTCTTTGCGTTTACGGCAATTACCTTGCCCTCATTGTTGATATCTTTTCCAGCGATAACCTTAACAAGGTCGCCTTTTTTGATTTTCATAGTTGCCATTGACGTTCCTCCTATAATACTTCCGGAGCCAGAGAAACAATCTTCATGAACTGTTTCTCACGAAGCTCACGAGCTACTGGTCCAAATATACGTGTTCCTTTTGGAGTTTTGTCATCTTTGATGATTACTGCTGCGTTCTCATCAAACTTTATATAAGATCCGTCTTTACGACGAGCACCTTTTACTGAACGAACTACTACGGCTTTAACTACATCGCCTTTTTTAACAACACCGCCTGGTGTTGCATCTTTAACAGTAGCAACGATTACATCACCGATGTTCGCATATCTTCTGGTAGATCCACCCATAACGCGGATAACAAGTAACTCTTTAGCGCCAGTGTTATCAGCAACCTTGAGTCTGCTTTCCTGCTGTACCATGCTTGTAGCCTCCTTTTATTATTTTGCTCTTTCCATGATTTCTACAAGTCTCCATCTCTTATCTTTAGATAAAGGTCTTGTTTCCATAACTCTGACTGTATCACCGATCTTTGCATCGTTTTTCTCGTCATGAGCTTTTAATTTATAAGTCTTCTTAACGATCTTGTTGTAAAGAGGATGTCTTACGTTATCTCTTACAGCTACAACGATTGTCTTATCCATCTTATCGCTTACAACAACACCAACACGTGTTTTTCTAAGATTTCTTTCTTCCACGGTCTAAAATCTCCTTTCTGATAGGATAAACTATTCTGCAGCCTTTGCAGTGATAACAGTCTGAATTCTAGCGATGTTCTTACGAACCTCTTTGATTCTTGCTGTGTTATCTAACTGGTTAGTTGCATTCTGGAATCTTAAATTGAAAAGTTCTTTTTTAGCATCAACGAGCTGTGCCTGTAACTGCTCTACGCTCTGTGCCTGTAACTCTTTAACGTATGCACTAGTTTTCATTTGACTCACCGCCTTCTAAATCTGCACGAGAAACTACTTTACACTTGCAAGGTAATTTGTGTGTAGCAAGACGTAAAGCTTCTTTAGCTACGTCTTCCGGTACTCCGGAGATTTCAAATAATACTCTACCTGGTTTTACTACAGCTACCCAATACTCAAGGGCACCCTTTCCTTTACCCATTCGAACACCCATAGGCTTATGTGTTACAGGTTTCTCTGGGAAAATCTTTATCCAAACTTTACCACCACGCTTGATGTAACGAGTCATAGCTACACGGGCAGCCTCAATCTGATTTGCTTTGATCCAGCATGGCTCAAGTGCTACAATACCGTACTCACCATTTGTGATCTTGTTTCCTCTTGTAGCTTTTCCTGCCATGGAACCGCGGAACTGTTTACGATGTTTTACTCTCTTAGGCATTAACATAATTACTTAGCTCCTCCTTCCTTGTTTGCTTTTGTAGGAAGTACCTCGCCTTTGTAGATCCAAACCTTAACGCCAACCTTGCCGTAAGTTGTATCTGCCTCAGCGAATCCATAATCGATATCTGCTCTGATTGTCTGGAGTGGAGTAGTTCCATCATTGTATGTCTCTGTACGAGCCATATCTGCTCCGCCAAGACGACCTGAACATGTTGTCTTAATTCCTTTAACGCCGGCCTTCATAGCTCTTCCCATGCAAGACTTCATTGCTCTACGGAATGAAACACGGTTCTCAAGCTGTAAAGCGATGTTCTCAGCAACAAGCTGTGCATCCTTGTCCGGTCTCTTTACTTCTTTGATATCAACAACTAATTTCTTGTCTGTAAGCTTCTGAACCTCAGCCTTGATCTTCTCGATCTCAGCTCCGCCCTTACCGATTACAACACCCGGCTTAGCTGTATAAATGATAACCTTAACGCGGTCTGAAGCTCTCTCGATCTCAATCTTTGAAACACCAGCTGCGTATAATTTTTTCTTTAAAAATGTTCTGATATTATAATCTTCTACTAAGTAATCAGCGAAATCACCCTCTGCATACCATTTGGAATCCCAGTCCTTGATAACGCCAACTCTTAAGCCATGAGGATTAACCTTCTGTCCCATGATTGCCTCCTATCTTTCATCAAGCACGATTGTAATGTGGCTCATTCTCTTCTCGATTCTGTAAGCTCTACCCTGTGCTCTAGGATGAATTCTCTTCATTGTTGGTCCTTTATTTGCAAAACACTCTGCAACGTAAAGGTTCTCTGCCTTATAGTTCTTTTCCGGATAATTATTTTCTGCGTTAGCGATTGCTGACTCTAATAATTTCTTTACTAAGCTTGAAGCATATCTAGGATTGTATGTTACGATTGCAAGTGCTTCGTTAACACTCTTTCCACGAATAGCATCTAAAACGAAACAAGCTTTCTGTACAGACACTCTAGCATAAGATAACTTTGCTGAAGGTCTTGTATCTCTAACTTCATTTCTCTCTCTCTTGATTTTGGATCTATGTCCCTTTGCCATGGATGAAACCTCCTTTCAATAAATCTTATCTTACGCCTGATTTCTTCTCGTCTTTTCCATGTCCTCTGTAAGTTCTTGTTGCAACGAACTCACCAAGTTTATGTCCAACCATATCCTCTGTAACATATACAGGAACATGCTTTCTTCCATCATGAACAGCGATTGTGTGTCCAACGAATGAAGGGAAGATTGTTGAACGACGTGACCATGTCTTGATTACAGACTTGTCACCAGAAGCGTTCATAGCATCTACTTTTTTAAGTAAGCTTTCATCAGCAAATGGTCCTTTTTTTAATGAACGTGCCATTTATTCAACCTCCTAATTATTTGATTGCACGACCGTCTCTTCTACGAACGATCATCTTGTTAGACTGTTTGTTCTTCTTTCTGGTCTTTAAGCCAAGTGCAGGTTTGCCCCATGGAGTACATGGTCCTGGACGTCCTACAGGTGCCTTACCTTCTCCACCACCGTGTGGATGGTCGTTAGGGTTCATAACAGATCCACGAACTGTTGGACGAACACCCATGTGACGCTTACGTCCGGCTTTACCAATATTTACGAGGTTGTGATCTCCGTTTCCAATTACACCGATTGTAGCACGGCACTGAATTGGAACCATTCTCATCTCTCCTGAAGGAAGACGAAGTGTTGCATATTTGCCTTCTTTAGCCATAAGCTGTGCGCTAAGTCCTGCTGAACGAACAAGCTGTCCGCCCTTTCCAGGAAGAAGCTCGATGTTGTGAATCTGTGTACCAACTGGGATATTCTCAAGTGGTAAGCAGTTTCCAACTCTGACCTCAGCCTGAGCACCGCTCATAACCTTCATTCCGTCTGTAAGTCCTGCTGGAGCAAGAATATATGATTTCTCACCATCTGCATAGCAGATAAGTGCGATGTTTGCTGTTCTGTTTGGATCGTACTCGATACCAATTACAGTTGCTGGAATACCGTCTTTCTTATTTCTCTTGAAATCGATAAGTCTGTATTTTCTTCTGTTTCCACCACCCTGGTGTCTAACTGTGATTTTACCCTGATTATTACGACCAGCGTTCTTCTTTAAAGAAGTAACAAGTGACTTCTCAGGAGTTGTCTTTGTAATCTCTGAGAAATCTGAACCAGTCATATTTCTTCTGGAAGGTGTATATGGGTTATATGTCTTAATTCCCATTTTGTTTCTCCTTTCGATATGTTTTCATTATCGCGTCTTTTCTGACGCATATCATTCTGTGGTTCTGTTCGCTAAGCTTAAACTTCGCTTATCAGCTCGTTTTCGCCAATCTCACAGAACGGCCTCGCACTAAATTCAAGCTGCGCTAACGCTTGCTTTCATTAAGTTGCTTTCGGCCTCGGTCTACAGTCCTGCGAAGATCTCGATATCTTTGCTGTCTGCTGTAAGCTGTACGATAGCCTTCTTTGTCTTAGCAGTCTTTCCTGTTACCATTCCACGACGCTTGTTCTTGCCTTCGCAGTTCATTGTGTTAACTTTGGCAACCTTTGTTCCTTCGAACATTCTCTCTACTGCTTCTTTGATCATAGTCTTGTTTGCATCCGGGTGAACAAGGAATGTGTATTTCTTCTCAGCCATTGCATTCATACTCTTCTCAGTTACTACTGGTTTGAGGATTACATCATAGTACTGTACGTTTGCCATTATGCATATACCTCCTCGATTGTTGCTACAGCAGCCTTTGTAACTACTACTGTGTCATATTTTAATACATCGAATACGTTAAGCTCATTTGTCTGAGTTGTCTTAACTGTAGGGATGTTTGCTGCAGAAGCGATAACCTTCTCGTCCATATCATTTAATACAACGAGTGCCTTCTCAACATTGAGGTTCTTTAATACTTCTACGAATTTCTTTGTCTTAATCTCATCAAGCTTAAGCTCATCTACTACAACGAACTTGTTCTCAACAACTCTTGATGTAAGTGCAGACTTAAGAGCTGCTCTCTTCTCTTTCTTGTTGAGCTTGAATGAGTAATCTCTAGGAGTAGGAGCGAATACAACTCCACCACCTGTCCACTGTGGAGATCTTGTAGAACCCTGACGTGCATGTCCTGTTCCCTTCTGTCTCCATGGTTTTCTTCCGCCACCGCGAACTTCAGAACGTGTCTTAGCTTTCTGAGTTCCCTGACGTTTATTTGCAAGCTGCTGAAGAACAGCCATATGAACTAAATGCTCATTAATTTCTACGCCGAAAATGGAATCATTTAACTCGATCTTGTCGACTTCTTTGCCTTCCATGTTATATACAGCTACGTTAGCCATCGTAAAGTTCCTCCTTTCTTACTTTGCACTATTTACCAGATTTTGTAGTCTCTTTTACTGTAATGAGAGCTTTCTTAGCTCCTGGAACTGCGCCCTTGATTAACAGTAAGTTCTTGTCTGCGTCAACTCTTACAACCTCAAGATTCTGAGTTGTAACCTTTACGCTACCCATGTGTCCAGGCATTCCTTTTCCCTTGAATACCTTACTTGGTGAAGAACAAGCACCGTTAGAACCCTGATGACGATGGAATTTAGAACCATGAGCCATTGGTCCTCTGTGCTGACCTAATCTCTTGATAGCACCCTGGAAACCTTTACCTTTTGAAATAGCAGTTACATCAACCTTGTCACCCTCTGCGAAGATGTCAGCCTTGATCTCATCTGCTAAATTGTACTCATCTGCGTTTTCGAATTTGAACTCGCGAACGAATCTCTTTCCTGAAACACCTGCTTTTTTGAAGTGTCCCATCTGAGCTTTGTTAACACCATGTCTGTGTGCTACGCTCTTTTTACCGTTGGCATCCTTCTCAACGACTTTCTCTTTCTTGTCGCCGAAACCAACCTGAACTGCGCTGTAACCGTCATTCTCAACAGTTTTGATCTGTGTTACAACACATGGACCAGCCTCTAATACAGTTACAGGTACTAATACACCATCTGCATTGAAGATCTGTGTCATACCGATTTTTGTTGCTAAAATCGCTTTCTTCATTTCTTTACCTCCTGTTTTCTACAGCGGAACGCCTCTTGCCTGTCAACCCAGCCCGCGAAGAATTAGCCGGAACAAGTAGCGGAACCGTTCATCCTAGAGCAGCCTATTAGATCGTTATGCTTTCGCACTGTATCTTCTATATAAACCATTCGGGGATATACTAATTAATTGTTGAAGCTTATTTCTGCTTCATTTTGATATCAATGTAAACACCAGCTGGCATTTCAATCCTTGATAAAGACTCTGTTGTCTTCTGTGTTGGATTGATGATATCGATAAGTCTCTTATGAGTTCTCTGCTCGAACTGTTCACGAGAATCCTTGTACTTGTGAGTAGCTCTAAGAATTGTAACTACTTCCTTCTTTGTTGGAAGAGGTACCGGTCCGCTCACCTGTGATCCATTCTTCTTTACAGTCTCGATGATTTTCTTTGCGCTTGAATCTACTAACTCGTGATCATACGCCTTGAGAGTAATTCTCATTACTTGACTTGCCATAAAAAAAGTCGCCTCCTTTTCGCACTTTTAACTTCAGTACGACAAGCGGTGACTGTACACATCTCCGTGTGTGTCCTGTAGACTTTCACACGTTGTTTCTACATATTGTAGACCATATCTGTTCTGTACAGTGACTTGCCGTCAGTTTCCTAACTTGACATTCGCTCCGCCGAATTCTCTGTCTCACGGACAGTAACTTCAAACTTCATAGCTATCATGCCACAGCAAGTGATATTATACATGACGTTTCCAATAATTGCAATACTTTTTTCAAAAAAAATTTATTTTTTTATTTCGGATAATATTTCATTGAAAAATTATACTTTTGCACTTATATTATTATAGAAGAAACCCGATTAAATGCAAGCAACGTGTAGTTTATTTTCTACACGCAGATAAGAAAGGAATATAAACATATGTGGTCAGCAGATAGATGGAAAGATTACGAGGTAATTGACTGCTCATGCGGAGAAAAGCTTGAGCGTTGGTCTAAATATATTTTACTGCGTCCCGATCCTCAGGTAATATGGGACACTCCAAAGACTAATAAGAACTGGAAAAAACTGAATGGTCACTATCACAGAAGCAAGAAGGGTGGCGGTGAATGGGAGTTTTTTGATCTGCCGCAGGAGTGGACCATAAACTACTCTCTTCCTATTAATAAAGAGCTCACATTTCACTTAAAGCCATTCAGCTTCAAGCACACCGGTCTGTTTCCTGAGCAGGCTGCCAATTGGGACTGGTTTTCAAAAAAGATTTACGATGCAAAAAAAAGCGGTCGTGATGTAAAGGTGTTAAATCTATTTGCATACACCGGAGGTGCCACTCTAGCTGCAGCTGCTGCCGGTGCCGCTGTCACACATGTGGATGCTTCAAAGGGCATGGTCACATGGGCTAAGGAAAACGCTGTTAGCAGTGGTCTTGGTGATGCGCCTATCAGATGGCTTGTGGATGACTGCGTGAAGTTTGTCGAGCGTGAAATCCGCCGTGGCAATCATTACGATGCCATCATAATGGATCCTCCGTCATACGGCAGAGGTCCTAAGGGTGAAATCTGGAAAATTGAGGAAAGCGTATATCCGCTTGTGCAGCTTTGTGCAAAGCTCCTTACCGACAAGCCTCTTTTCTTCCTTATTAATTCATATACGACAGGCCTGCAGCCTGCAGTGCTCACCTATATGATAAGCACTGCTCTTAAAAAATATGACGGCAAGGTAACCGCAAGCGAAATTGGTCTCCCGGTTTCTTCAAACGGACTCGTGCTGCCTTGTGGCGCAAGCGGACGCTTTGAGGGTGCTGCTAATTAATTCTAAAATAAAATAAGCCGTAGGATTTCATGAAACTTAATGAAATCCTGCGGCTTTTTGCGAATGCGATGAATATCATAATATTCTCTTTTTCTTCAATAAAATCAGTATAAGTACACAGATTATGACCATTACGCCACAGATTATCATAAATCCATGTGCTGTCGTTGCTAGCGGCACCCACTTTGAGCTGACATTCATGCCATAGATTCCTGAGATAACCGTCGGGATAGCCATGATAAGTGTAATGATTGTGAGCATCTTCATGACATTGTTAAGTCTGTTGTCAATGACCGTGCTCATAAGCTCTCTGGTACCATTTATGATGTCCCTGTAAATTCCCGTCATCTCAATAGCCTGCTTATTTTCGACAATCACATCTCCGAGAAGCTCCTTATCCTCCGGATACTGCTCAAGGCGCTTGTATCTGGTCAATCTCTCTAACACAACTCCATTGGCACGAAGCGATGTGGCAAAGTATACGAGTGTGGATTCCAGCTCGTGAAGCGCGATCAAATCGTCCTCTTCTGTATCCTCTCCGACTCTCTCCTCAATCTCTGTACGCATCTTGTCGATGATGCGCAGATCATTCTGATACAGCACGGATATCCTGTAAAGTATCTGGTATACAAAGCGCATCTTTTTCTTGGTGGAAAATTCCTTTACACGGTTATTTAAAAATACCTGAAGTACCGGTGTATCCTCTGTACAGACTGTCACTATCTCATCATCTGTAAGTATGATGCCAAGTGGGATTGTGGTATATGATTCCTTGTCATGCCTAGTCTCTATCGAAGGTATATCCACAAGAATCAGTGTATATCCATCCTGCAGCTCTATACGAGAGCTCTCCTCCTCATCGAGTGCAGCAAGCACGTCCTCAATATCGACATTCAGCTCATCCGCCACCATCTGTCCCTCTGCAACAGAAGGGTTGACCATCTGTATCCAGGTTCCCCCCTGCAGTGTATCCAGCTCATGTATTAACTTATCATCTGTCCTGTAAAACTTGACCATGGTGCCTCCCTGCGGCTTTTATGACATACATAATGCCACAAAATATTTTAACATCACTAACGCATTGCCTTTGAAATAAAATACACTATTTCTCAGAATATTTCTGACTCTGGCTCTTAATAAGCTCTGCATCCTCAAAGTAATTTATCCTCATGGCACGCTTAACCTCTGCCATGGTCTGCGCTGCAGCCTCTCTTGCTGTCTCGCTGCCCTTTTTGAGTATCTCATATACAGCCGGAATATCCTTCTCATACTCTGCTCTTCTTGCGCGAATAGGTGAAAGCTCCTCCTGCATGATATTGTTCAAGAATTTCTTAATCTTCACATCGCCAAGACCGCCCCTTGTATAGTGATCCTTAAGCTCCTGAAGGTTAGCATACTCCGGCAGGTACTCCTCAAAATGTCCTGGCTTTGAAAAAGCCTCAAGATATGTGAATACCGTATTGCCCTCGACATGTCCCGGATCTGAAATCTGGATATGTGTCGGATCTGTATACATGCTCATGATTTTCTTCTTAACGTCTGCCTCTGTATCGGCCAGATAGATACAATTGCCCAATGATTTGCTCATCTTCTGTCCACCATCTGTACCCGGAAGTCTGCAGCATGCCTCATTCTCAGGTAAAAGCACATCCGGCTCAACAAGCACCTCATCATAGATAGAATTAAACTTTCTGACAATCTCCCTGGTCTGCTCTATCATCGGGAGCTGGTCCTCTCCTACCGGAACAGTTGTAGCCTTGAAAGCAGTGATATCTGCTGCCTGGCTGATTGGATAATTGAAAAAGCCAACCGGTATACTTGCCTCGAAATTTCTAAGCTTAATCTCGTTCTTTACTGTAGGGTTTCTCTGAAGTCTCGATACTGTAACGAGATTTGAGTAGAAAAATGTAAGCTCAGTAAGCTCCGGTATCTGTGACTGCACAAACAGTGTAGACTTGGCCGGGTCGAGTCCTGCTGAGAGGTAATCAAGTGCTACCTCTATGATATTCTGTCTGATTTTCTCAGGGTTGTCAAAATTGTCTGTGAGTGCCTGTGCATCAGCAATCATGATAAATATTTTGTCATACTCTCCTGAATTCTGAAGCTCCACTCTTCTGCGAAGTGAGCCCACGTAATGTCCTATATGGAGCCTGCCTGTTGGTCTGTCTCCTGTTAAAATAATTTTTTCCATCTCTATTATTCCTCTGCTTTAGTTCTATTATTACGATTGCAATGTAGGTTTATTCGCCAAACCGTCTGTCTTAGCAATCGCCAGCTTTCTTTATTATAACACACTGACGTGTAAAAGCCTAGGAAAAAGAACTCTCATTTTAATTATTTTATAATATCTGCATACTCTGCCTTTGCCGCCCTGCACAAATCATCCGGTGACAGCGTAATCTGAAGTCCAAGCCTGCCTCCGCTGACCGTGATTTTGTCCTGCTCCTTAGCTGCCTCATGGATAAATGTAGGATACTGTTTTTTCATTCCGATTGATGTACAGCCGCCCCTTATATAGCCTGTAACCTTTGTCAAATCCTTGAGATGCAGCATCTCTATTGACTTCTCACCTGCTGCCCTTGCGGCTTTTTTGAAATCAATTTCGTCATCTATCGGTACCACAAACACATAGTATCCACCGCTTTTGCCGACTGTCGTGATAGTCTTGTACATGCCTGCGTGGTCAAGACCCAGCTTGTCTGCTATCTGAGCTGCATCCACAAAGTCATCGCACTCGTATGTGCGTGCCTCATATGGAATCTTCATTGTTTCCAGTATTCTTATTGCATTTGTCTTTGCTTCTTTTTTACCCATTATTATCAGTCCTTAATCATTATTGTTATTGATTGTCCGCACTCTTATCGGCATTTTTGTATGCTTCCTCAAAGAACTGCTCCTGCGAATCTATCGGTGTAGTGTTTATCTTTCTGTCCACATACTCACCATCAGCACGAAGCTCCTTGCCCTTCTCGTCATCTGTCATGATTGTGTCGAAGATATGGCGGATTTTGTCCTTCGCATGTGCATCGTATACAGGTGTCGCAACCTCCACACGTTTTACTGTATTTCTGGTCATAAAATCTGCTGATGCAATGTAAATCTTCTCATCATCACCCACACCAAATCTGTATATTCGTGAGTGCTCAAGATATCTTCCTACAACACTTATTACAGTGATGTTTTCTGTGACGCCCTCAACCTGTGGCTTCACGCAGCAGATTCCTCTGACAATAAGCTCCACCTTCACACCTGCCTTTGATGCATCGATAAGCTTGTCTATAAGCACCTTGTCAGTGAGAGAATTAATCTTTACTCCTATATATGCCGGTTTTCCTGCATTCTTATTGGCAATCTGCTCGTCAATCATGTCAACAATCTTATTCTGCAGGCATTTTGGGGCAACAAGCAGATGTTTTACATCTCCGTCCGAAACAGTCTCACCTCTCTGAAGCGCCATAAACACCCTTGATGCATCTGCTCCAATCTCCTGATTTGCAGTGATGAGGGATAAATCTGTATAAAGACGCGAGGTCTTCTCGTTGTAGTTTCCTGTACCAATCTGAGTGATGTACTCAAAGCTATCGCCCTTTTTCTTTGTGATGAGGCAGAGCTTTGAGTGGACCTTGTAATCACCAAGTCCGTAAAGTATCTGACAACCTGCATCCTCAAGGCGGTGTGACATCTCTATATTGTTAGCCTCATCAAACCTCGCACGCAGCTCGACAAGCACGATAACCTCCTTGCCGTTTTCTGCAGCCTCTATAAGTGCATCGATAACCTGGCTCTTGTCTGCCACTCTGTAAAGTGTCATCTTGATAGAAACTACATCAGGGTCCTCCGCCGCATCGTTAAGCATCTTGATAAAAGGCTTCATGCTCTCAAACGGATATGATAGAAGCACATCCCTTTTCTCAACCTGTCCGAGTATGCTCTCCTTGAGCGAAAGCTCCGGTGTATCACGTGGAGTACGCTTCTCAAAGAAAAGCTCCTGCTTGTCACGCAGATAGTGCTGAAGCTGGAATACGAAAGACATATCAAGCGGTGTCTTTACACTGATAAAATGCTTCTTGCCAATCTCAAGGAAGCTTGAAAGCTCGTCAATCGCCTTGCGGTTTATTTTTCTTGAAAGCTCGACTCTTACAGGGTCAAGACGCACTCTCTTCTTGATGAGCTCCTCCATCATATTACGGTAATCCATATCCTCATCATACATGCTCTGCGCATCGATATCCGCATTACGTGTCACACGCATGATTGATTTCTCACGGATTACATACTTTGGATAGAGCTTTGATACAAAGTGTAAAATAAGTTCCTCTGACAGCATAAATGTGCCCGGTCTTGTAGGTATCTCAATCAGACGCTTGAATACGCTGTTTGAGCATGGCACGATGCCTGTCTTTTTCTTTCCCTTCTGCGTGGTTAAAAGCACTACCGCATAGAGCTGTTTATTGGCAAGGAACGGGAACGGCTGCTGCTTTCCTATAATCATTGGTGAGAGGAAAGGTGCAATGTGTGCATCAAAATATGCCTCCAGTAAATCACCCTCATCCTTTGACAGCTTGTTGAAATTGATTATGCGCACGCCCTTTGGCTCAAGCTCGCCCATAAGCTGCTCATAAATCCTTGCTTTTTTCTTCTCAAGCTCGCATACTCTGTCAAGGATTGCCGATACCTGCTCCTCACTCGACATCTTTGTCTTGTTCTCAAAAATCTTTTCCTTTGAATTCATCTGCATCATGAGTGATCCTACTCTTACCATGAAAAACTCATCCAGATTTGTCTGGTATATTGATGCAAATGTCAGTCTCTCTGCAAGCGGTACTCTTGGATTGCCCGCCTCATTTAATACTCGCTCATTGAACTGTAACCATGACAGCTCCCTGTTTGTGTAAACTTCTTCCAGTTTTTTCATCTGCATATATGCTCCTATTCTATATGATATTTTTCCATTCGCATCCGCGTCTTTTAAGTTCGTTTTATTTTGTGCCCGCTGTATTTCAAGCAGCCTTGCCCGCTCTATCAGTTTATCCTCACGGTGTCTCCTTCTGTCTGCCAGATGAAGCTTATTTTCCACCCCGACAAGCAGCTGTGCAAGTGCCTTCAAAACTCTTTCCCTATGCAATATTTACCTCTCCGTTGATATCATCTGATAATATTCCAATTCTCGCTATACCGCACAACACATAATGCTTCTTCAATGTCCGTGCACTCTTAAGTTCATTTTCGATTTTTTTGTCTTTTTTGTCAATACATTCATGCAAATTTACAAACATTTCTTAAACAATATCAGCACATCTGAGTGTTTCCTTTGCAGCAAGCTGCATTACCACCTCTGTGACGCATTTTTATATGAATTAAGGCCGTCCACATTGGTAGTTTGTACCTCTTGTGAACAGCCTGTTATCATCGTTGCCATCATTCCTATGACGACCGCTTTCTTTAGTAATTCCAAAACGCAGTTATGTAAAATCATGGTAAAAACTTTACATAAATTAATTTTGTGTGCATTTTATATATCTTTTAGGCATTTTTTACTATTTCAACAGCAATATCCGGATAATTTGTGATAATTGCATCTGCTTCTGCCTTGACAAGTGCCTTCATCTCATGCTTTTCGTTTACAGTCCATACATGAGCTCTAAGTCCTCTTCCGTGCGCCTTGTCAATGTAGTTTTCATCCTGCATATGGTAGGTTGCCGGATGAAGCGCATCCACATGAAGCTCGCTTGCATACTCTGCCGGATTTACTATAATGTCAGAAAAAAGCAGACCGCACCTCATATCAGGGCAAAGCTTTTTCATGCGCACAATCGACTCGTGATTGAATGATGAGCACCAGATTCTGTCAAGCATATCATACTCTTCCACGAGCGCCAGCACCTTTTTCTCCAGATTTTTATACTGCACGATACCGTTTTTGAGCTCGATATTTATGGTCATCTCTGTGTTTTTGAGCAGGTCAAACACCTCATCGAGTGTTGGAATACGAGTCTTCTTGTCATAGGACGGCATGTGCTTTGACACATTGAGCCGCTTTAGCTCCTTTAGTGTATAGTCCTTTACAAAGCCCTTCTCTCCACTCACTCTGTCCACGGTCTCATCGTGTATGACCACAAGCTCTCCATCCTTTGTGAGCTGCACATCAAGCTCCACGCCGTCAGCCTTCATCTTTTCTGCCTTCTTGAATGCCTCAAGTGTGTTCTCCGGTGCATATCCGGATGCTCCTCTGTGTGCCCAGACCTTTGTTCCCTCTGTGTTTATCATGCTTTAAGCCTTCTTTCGTTACTTTTTATTTTAGTTATTTTCATGCCTCGGTGCATCATATCTGTCTGCAAGCCTTAAAAAGACAAATCCCACTGCAAAGAATATTGCCATAGTTGCAACCGCCACATTTATCGTGCCGCCTGCAAGCTTTACTGACGCGATGACAAGCGAGCCTAAAAATGAAGCTCCCTTTGCAAAAATATCATAGATTCCGAAGTACTCTCCCGAGTTCTCAGGAGGAATAATCTTTGAAAAATATGAGCGTGACAGCGCCTGCAATGAGCCCTGGAAGCATCCCACACCAAATGCCATGATTCCAAAGCCAATCAGATCATGCAGTGTAAGTGCATATAGACAAACTGCAAAATATCCCGCAATACAGACATACAAAAGCGTTGTAGTTTTGTATGTCTGTGACAGTCTTCCAAAAACAAGTGAACCGATGCATGCCACTATCTGTGTAAAAAGTAAAAACACTACCTGTCCCACTGAATCGAGCTTTAAATCAGTTCCTATGTTTATACAATTATCTATTATAGTACCTACACCATCTATGTAAAGGAAAAAAGCAACCAAAAACAGTCCTACTTTTTTATCTTTTGTAGCTATTTTTTTGATTGTTCCAAAAATCTGTGCAAATGCGTCAGCTATGAGTCTTAGGACTCCAGGATTTTTGTTTGTTTTGTTTTTCTCCTTGATATTGTCTCTTATAAATACATCATTTTCAAAATTCTTATGAATATCTTTGTCTGCTGCATCCGATACATAATTCACCTGTTTATAGCTCTTAAACAATGGAATTGTAACAACAAACCACCAGATTCCCGTAACCGCAAAGCCTATTATCATCGACAGGCGGTTTGATATGTATCCAAGCATATCCGGTCCACAGATGTACGCTGCAAGCGAAACGAGAAACGGTACACATGAGCCCAGATATCCCCAGGCATATCCGTAGGAAGATACCTCATCCATTCTATCCTTTGTCGTCACATCGACAAGCATTGAGTCATAAAACACCAGCGATGCATTGTAAAATATCTTTGTAAGCACATAGATAACAAGAAACAGTACCCATGTAGGTGTAAAACCATTAAGTATGCATGCCGACACTCCAAAAACTACGGTCGTTGAAAAAATAGCCTTTTTGATGCGCATATGGTCTGCTATCGCACCACAGACAGGCCCGATAAGTGCTGATACAACTGTCATCACAGCTATTGCCACCGCATAATACGCGGTTGCCCTGTCAGATGAAATATGCCCTGCCCCATCTCCAACGGCAAGGCTTTTGTACCATATTGGTATGAGCGCACACGCAAGCAGTGTGTATGCGGAATTTCCCACATCATATAATACCCATGAGAGCTCCTTTGATGAGAGCTTTTTGGTTTTCTTTTGTGTATTGTTTTCTTTTGATTTCATAAATTATACCTTCCCTGTTTTGTATGTCCCAGATTACGATTTTATTTTTTTTATGTAAAAACCGCTACCACCCATTTGCAAAGTTTATGTAAATAATCCGCCCAATATTAAATCAGAGACTCCCTCGCAATCTCCACATAATGCATGGCATTGCGATGATTCTCCTCTATCTCATCAGCGGTCAGTGCCCTGACCACCTTTGCCGGCGAACCAAATGCGAGGCTTCCGTCAGGAATATCGGTGCCCTGGGTGACAAGAGCGCCCGCACCTATTATGCAGTTTTTACCAATCCTTGCTCCATTTAATACGATAGCTCCCATGCCGATGAGTGTATTATCACCTATAGTACACCCATGAACAATTGCGCTGTGTCCTATTGTCACATTATCGCCGATTCTGACACTGTGGCTTAAGTCCACATGTACCACCGCATTGTCCTGTATATTCGAATTTCTGCCGATTTCTATCGGTTCTGAATCGCCTCTTACAGTTGCATTATACCATACGCTTGCTCCGTCAGCCATTGTCACCTGACCCTTAACAACGGCACCTTCTGCTATATAATATGCCATATCTATCCCTCCATCAATTTCAGATAATCACCCTTGTCTATATGCATCATAGAAATCTGATTATTATGCCGCCTGAAGCCATAGACACAGTCCACATTTCGGATAAGCGACTGCAGACGTTCATCCGGTACACAGACAATCAGCTGCAAGTCCATCTTCCTTGCATACTTGAGACACACTGCACTTCGCTCCTGATCCATCTTGGAAAATGCCTCATCCAAAAGCACCAGCTTAATCTTTGAATCACGATTGCTCTGCTGCATATAAAGCATCGCAAAGCCCGCAAGAAGCGCAACATACTTAGGGTTCTGTCCCTCGCCGCCCGAATCACGTCCTGCCATATCATCTACAAAGTTTTCCCTGATGACACGACCGTTTTCGTCCGTTACCTGCTCATACATGCTGAATGACAGATAATTGCGGTAATCCGCATACTGCTCCATTTCCTTGCGCTTCTGCATTCGCAGATGTTCATCCTCATCCCTTGGCGGCATGAACTTGTCTGTCAAAAGTCTAATTTTCTGCTCATATTTCTTATAAAAATCATCCTCACCAAAGCTTATCTGTCCAGCTATTCCGCCATTATCCGGATTTTTACTGTCCAGTTCTTCTGCCATAAGCATATCATAGAACTGACCGTTTTCGTTCTTTGCCGGCTCTATCTTAATCTGATAGGTACTGTCTGAGAAATTAGTCTCCCTAAGAAGCCTGTTTATCTCATAGGCATGGCGCTTTGCAGCCTTGATATCACCGTGGATTGTACCGATGACATTCTCTCTGAGACTTTTGTAAATCACCTTGCACTGCTCCTCAAACTCACTCTCATATTCCGGCTCATAATCCTTCTCGTACTTATCCAGCAGCTCCTCATATGCCTTATTTGACTTCTCTGCTCCGCTGAACTGACCTGACGGAAACTCCTTTATATACCTGTAGCGGGCAGTCTGCAACGTCTCCACACACGACTGCTGCCTGCCACCATTTCCGTCTGCGCCTTGCAGCTCAATAAGCTTCTCACGCTGTTTGCTCTTGACCGATGCTCCTGAGCTATGCTGCAGCATATCCTGCACCTGCTTCTCAAGCTCCTCTCGGGCAACATAGCCCTGTAACATATCTTCCAGCTGTGCTCTTCGCTGTTCGTTTGCACCTATGATTTTCTCATGCTGGCTTATCTTTTCATTTATCTGCTGCTGATTCAGTGAAAAAGCACTCTTAAGTGCATCGATGTTTTTCTCAAGAAGCCTCTTTTTCTCCTTTAGCTCCTTGTACTGCCCATTCTCCATTGTCCTAATAATCTCTTCGAGCTCATTTTTCTGCGAATTAACTGCTTTAAGCTCATCTGATGCCTCAGAAAGGCCCACAAAATACTCCGGCTCCCCCTTTAAGCACTCAAAATCTCTCTGTGCCTTGAGACTTGAAATAATACCCATAAGCTGTATCTGGTCCTTCTCAAGCCTCTCCACATCTGCCTCATACTCGGCAAGTCTTGCCTTGGATACCCTGCCTCCGATGCAGGCATTTGTAGTATAATCTCGCTTCTTCAGATGTCTGAAAATAAAGTTGCTGTATGAGTAGCAGTCCGGTGTAACTCCATCTCGTACCTGCTCAAGCTCGTCAACACTCCTGCACTTTATAATATGTCCCAGATATCTTTTCAGGCAGACATCTACATACTTTTCCTTTGTATCCACTGCCTCATAAAGCGAACCATCCAGGGCCTTTGGTTCACTGTCCATGATAGCCTTGGAATTTATGAGGTCGACATCCTCAAACTGCTTCATGTCCCTGAAAATAACAGCAGCAGTATGCGCATAACGCGGCTCTGTGATAAGGGAGAACTTGAGCCTGCCCATACGTCCTTCTATGGCATTCTTCCATTCCTCGTCCTGTACGTCAAACATATCCGCAAATACCTGTACCTTCACAGGCTCGCCAAATCTATCACTTAAGTCTCTCTGCAGCACAGCTCTTGCCGAACGCAGGCTCTCACTGTACGACTTGCGGTTGTTCTTCATATCATCGACCAGACGTTTTTTCTCTTTAAGCTCTTTTGTTATCTCATTTTTCTGCGAAGTATTGTCCTCGAGCTCATCCTCGATATCCTTCTTTATAGACTCAAGCTTTAGATGAAGCTCCTGACATTTTGCCTCTGTGACGTCGCCATCCACAATCTCTTCAATGAGGTTTAAAACTGCATTGCTCACATAATCTGTGATGACCTCATCCTCATCCCAGGCCTTTAGTCCGTTTGTGATTTTAATCCACTGACGGCTGTTGTCGGTAAGCATGAGACTTCTCTTCTCAAGCTCCCTAAGCTGATCCTTTTTGCTTCCTAAGTCGCTCGATTTCAAATCCGCACATACCTGGATATACTCCTGCTGCACATCTGCCTGCTGCCCGGCTATATCCTCTGCCTTTTCTGAAAGCCTGTCCTGTTCTTCTTCGATACGCTTTTTATCATCCTCAGCTGCCTGAATCTTTGCACGCATATCCTCGATATCTATGCACCTGATCATTGTCTCTGCCATGACAATATCGCTCTGGATATTTACCAGTTCCTGCCCTGACTCCTTTATTTCCTTAAGAAGCTCAATACGCTTGCGCATATCCTCTATTTTTTCCCTGATTTGTCTGTATGCATCAAGCTGCTCACTGATAGTCTCTATCGTGCCTGAGTCACTCTTTGGAAACATATAATCACGTATAAACTGACCTGTTCCATTTGTCATCCTGAGTGCAATAGCACTTTTTTCCATTGTGATAAAACGATTCGGATCAATATATCCTAAAATCACATCATATAATGTACCAAGGTATGCCTCCTTCGAGGCATAAATACGATTGACATCCCCTCTGGCGCGTCTGTCAGCTGACTGTGAACGAGTATTTACAAGCTTTTTTATATCATTATTTGAATAGCAAAAGCCGTCCGCTGTCACATATGCAGGCTCCGGCATCCTGCCCGAATGGCTGAAGTACACAAACCTCTTAATCTCAGAATCGTTTTTTCGTACCTCAAATGCTATTCCTATACATGTAAATGTATGACTGCCTGTATCCTCTATCTCAAGCGCTATGACCGAACAAAAATCACAGTCGCCACGATTTGCGGAGCCATCCTTCTGCTCTCCCCTCAAATAGCTCAGAACACTTCTCCTGTTTTTTGCATCATCTGCAGCCTTGTTCAAGAAGGTGGGGCTGAAGCTGCCGTAGAGGATTACCTGAATCGCATCCATGACGGTTGATTTTCCCGAGCCGCTCTTACCACTGAACAAATTGACATACTCATTAAATTGCAAAACCTTGTGATTTATTCCGCCCCAGTTGTTTAGACACATTCTGGTAAATATCTTCTTAGACTGACTCAATTGGTAACTCCTCCATTTCACTGTTCCTGGCAAATTCATGGGTATGGTTTACAGAACTGCCTTCTGTATTCAATCCGTCAGCTTCAAGTGCTGCAGCCGACTCGTTATCATACTTAATCAGTTCCACCTCATCACTGTACATGCGCACAAGCTCATTTATATCCATGGCTGAGCAGAATATATTTACTGTGCCATAAATATAGATTGGTGTGTTGTCCTCCAGGTTTGCAATAGCCCCCGGCAGTTCAATCATCTGATGTGTTTTCATAAGCAAAAGAGCGTCTGACCATTCCTGATTATTGAGCTTTCTGGTAATCAGATTGGTATTTCTGCCATACTCACGAATCTCTGCCAGATTCGTTGTTGTCGCATTCAGCCCCTCACCCATGATTTTATCCCTGTATATCATCTTCATTATAATGACAATCCTTGCAGTCAGAAGAGTCATCTTCTCAATCATAACTCCATCACCCTTTATCCTGAAAAGATGCTCCTGCTGGTCATGAACCAGCTCGCAGTCAAGCACAGCCAGATAATCAGAGATAAACTCCCTGTTTCTAAGACACACCTGATACCTTGGATTGTCTCTTTGAATCAATGTAACAGGGTCACACTTCATTTGCAAAATACAGGTCTGCCTCAACAGATCCTGAATAGTTTTTCTAATATTTTCTGCCTCATTTGGCGAAACATTCTCCATATATTCAAACATACATTGCTCTCTTTTCTATGCTTCTCGTTTAGAGTCCGATTTGGATATTACAAGCCTTGAGTAGCTTACACCATCGCTCTTTGTTATCTCTCCATCCAGACTCACCGTATCCTCACCCATGCGCTCATTGGTCTCCTCCTGCCATAAAAACAGAAGTTTTTCCAGATCCTCCATGGATTCTACAGTTTGTTCATCTGTCACAAACATGCCATCACGCATATTTTTATCTCTGAAGCTTTGAAGCTCCTTTTTAGTATATAATGGCTTTGGCACAAAATCTGCCATATCATCTTCGCCTGCCGAAGCATCGTCAATAACAAACGGAACAAACTCACTTCTTCCTCTCTCTCTTCTTCCCGGAAAACTGTCGTCCGTTACATTGTAAAACTGTCTGGTGAACTTCATTCTGTTTCGAAGAGCCCCAAGTATCTCATCTGTTTTATCACTCTTATCTATCAGGTTAATGAGCTTTACTATATTATCCTCGTCATCTGCGCCTTCCTGCAGGATATAGTGTATCCTTGCAAGCGCCCTCTTTGCAAAAATCGTCTTCTGCTCAATAAGCTTGTTGTACTTTCTCTCAATCAGGTCAAACTCATGCTCCACCTTATAAACAAGCTCACTTGCCTTATCACAGTACTCCACGCTGTACTCATAGCGTTTTCTCTCAAACGTACCGGGTGTAGTCTGCGAAAGAATTCCCTCAAGCTCAGCCCTTCTGTCATCGTTCTGATTAAGGATTTTGCTTACAAGCTCCTTTACAGCCTCTTTGTAACGATAAAAGCTATCCGTGGTTGTAAGAATGGCATAACGTCTGCTATCACTGTTATTAATTTCCTTAATCAGTACCTTCTGTATACCTATAAAATCCTTCATACGTGACAGCTCATCAAAATATGCCCTCATACCATCCTGCATATTTGATAAAAGCTGACCAAGATTTTTTGACATATACAACGCATTTTTCAGAATATCATTATTTTTTTCCGGATCTGAAAAATATGTAAAAAGCGCACTGTAAACAGCCAAAATGCTCTCGCGCTCCCTGCTGTCATCATCCACAAGCAGCTTTTTAAATAGCTCAGCATACATCTGGCTGTACTGAGGAAATGCAATCACATATGTGTTGAGCTTTTCATCAAAATCACTCCTGATCCAGCCCCAGTTTATAAGCCTGCCCAATATAGCTGATGGCGTCAATGTGTATGCGAAACTGGCCTGGTCATATATAACACCAATTTCGGAATCAGGATTATAATCATCATGATTATCCATGCTGCCACTATCTTTATCACTCTCATCTTCATTATAATCAGTCTGCCATACAATGCCTGTTTTTGATATGGTATCCGCTATGATTATCTGACACTCCTCACGTGTCAGTCCCAGTGATGCATAGACCTCGTTATTCTCCTCATATAACGCAACAACTATCTGCATGTATGCATCCATATTTTTCGTGCGGAATAAGCTATAAAATTCTTTTGGTATTCTATCTTTCAATGTCATATTCATATAATAACATATCCCCACGTTTTTCGCCATATACATGGAAATAAACGTGGGGATATTAATATTGCTGCTTCACACCTCAGTCTTAACAGTAACATCCGGTTACCGTCAAATCACTGCTGATTGTGACCATCAATAATTCTATTCAATATAATATTCTTACTGCTCAGCAACTCTCAGATGACGTATAAGGTCATTTAAGTTCTCTGCCTCACTGCTCATCTCCTGACTTGCAGCTGCACACTCCTGTGAAGAAGCTGAGTTAGTCTGAACTACATCGTTAATCTGCTCTACGCCATTATTAATCTGCTTGATAGCATCTGTCTGTGTCTCAAGTGTCTCTGCGATTCCATTAACCTCATCTGTGATAGTCTTGGAATTGCCTGCAACCTCCTCAAGCTGTGATGCTGTCTTGCCTGCAATAACCATTCCTTTTTCAACAGCCTTGACTGAAGACTCAATAAGAGCTGCTGACTCCTTAGCAGCATTTGCACTCTGCTCAGCAAGTACAGTAACCTGATCTGCAACTACTGCAAAGCCTTTTCCTGCCTCTCCCGCTCTGGCTGCCTCGATTGAAGCATTGAGTGCAAGAAGATTTGTCTGTGATGCAATCTCATTGATTGTTGCGATAATTTTACCAATCTCCTGAGATGCCTCATTGATTTCATTCATAGATGTAACCATCTCATGCATCTGTCCGTTACTATCCATAATTTCAGTTCCGAGTCCGTCAACCTTCTGGCTTATTTCCTTTGCATGCTCGGCATTCTCAGCTACCTGATCCGCTACAGAAGCAAGTGTGGCTGTAAGCTCCTCTACAACAGCGGCCTGGTCTGTTGCGCCCTGTGCCAGATCACTTGAGCTGGCAGCTACCTGCTCAGCACCATTTGAAACCTCATTTGCAGCTCTCTGGATACCACTTACTGTATCTGACATGCTCTCCTCGAATGCAACGATTGATTCTTTAATTCCTACAAAATCGCCTTTCCACTCCACCTGTGGTTTAAAGCTGAAATTACCATCAGCAAACTGTCTCATAGTCTGGTCGATATCATCAATATATGTGCCAAGTGTCCTGATAGACTTTCTAAGGTCATGTGCAAGTTTGCCAACCTCATCATCTGAATGATACTCCAGATTGCTGTGAAGATTTCCATTAACAAGCTCTCCTGCCACTACCTCAATCTGCTGTAATGGCTCAAGCACAGAATCAATAACCTGATCACTGATTTTTTTCGCAATCATTGTAGCTACAATTCCAACTATTATTACATTGGCCAGTCCTATAACCAGGAAAAATGTAGCAACTGTTCCTGACTCAGCGCCAAAGATATTAGCCTTTGCACCAAAATAAACCAATAAAATTGCAACAATTGATATACCTCCCGATACAAGCAGCATATCCAATACTTTCTTATAGCCATATTTCAATCTCTGCTGAAGTGGCATTTCCGTTATTTTGCTTTTAGCTTCCTCACCCATATGTAATTCTCCCTTTCTCATTTAGGTTTCGTTCTATACAGTAAGATTATTATATCATTACCATAGTACTATTTCAATGATAATTTGACAATATTCGTCATTTTTGACATATCGCCTAATTTTAGAAACAATTTATAGTCAAATACACTAATTTCCCGCTTATTACACCTCGAAATCCATACATGCCCTATTTGCAGTAAACGGTCTCACCTTGGTATCTGCCACTGCAACATGCATAGGATTCTTTGCGTATGCTGCAAGTGCATCAGCATCTTCAAATGTAGTATCAAGCATCACATCTACGGTAGATGTCGGAAGATAATCTGTGCGCACTGAAATGTCGATCATTCCCGGAATCTGTCCCTTAAGTCCCTCTAACCCTTCCTTTATGCCGGCACGTATTTCCTTCTTCTGTGCCTCTGTGTACTCGTCCTTGAGTGTCCATAAAATAATGTGTTTAACCATTGTGTGCCTCCTGAGTTTTTCAGGTCTTTCGACCAGTCCAAACTATAACATAATAATTTCTTTAATGTTCATCTCTTCTATAGTTCAAAACCATAAGGTGAATGGAGACCTTTGTATGAATAATATGCCATTCAGACCGCTATGTCAATTACATATTCTACCCCATCACTTCATTTCCTACCCCATTTTGCACCTTTTGTGGCAGAAAACATATTAGGTACAGTTTAGAATACATTTATTATTCAAATCATTTAATTTACATTTCTCTTTTAGCTTCTACCTTTGTTGCATATTTCCACGTCTTTCCACAATCTTTTGAATAGATACTTTCCCAACTAAATGTATCCTTCTCAATATTTTTGAAATTCCATTGCCATATAGTTGTATCATTCGCATCTTTATTAATCCCTGTTTGTATAATATCATTCTCCAATTCTTCGGCGATTAACCTATCAACACTCCATTTGGAAACGTACACTATATTCCACTTTTTTGAATTATCTATCATTGGAACTCGTATTGTTGTTCCATAATCTCCGTATAAAGTATCTTCCTCTGTCCATTCTCCTCTTTTGGGACAAATGAAGACATCTTGAATTCCATACCCATCCATGACATATGAAAAAAGCCACTCACCTTCTTTTGTATCTTCAATCTTCCCCTCTTCATCATATGTAGTCATTGTAAACGACCAATTTCCAACAAATCTACTATACAATGATAAATCTGTGTTATTATTCGCATTATTGCTTCCTAATGCTTCTAAAAATTCATTTTTCATTAGCGTACACTCTCCTCCCGATAAACATGTTGCTTATTTATCATTTGTAGTAATTGAATAAACAACCAAATCCCTATATTCCCCTGTGTTTTTATCAATTCTTCTTTTTCTTAAAACCCCATCCTTAATAAAACCTACCTTTTCAAGCAGATTAAGCGAAGGTTTATTATCTATATTACATTTTGCCTCAATGAGATACAGTCTATCTTTTGACAAGTATTCTGAAATCATCTTTTTTACAGCTTCAGTGCCATAACCTTTACCATGCCACTTTTCACCAATAACATAACCAATTTCACCAATCCTTAATTCTTGATATGGTATATCAAAAGATATATATCCTATACATGCACCACTTTCTTTTTCAACAATTACCCATGCATTCGTATTTTTCACCATAGCATTTACAAAAGAATTCATCTGATCCATATTCATTGGATATCCCATTATAAAATCACCCAAATGCTCATCTGTCCCCCATCCCTCGAAGCATATTGAAGCATCTTCATTCACAAAATGGCGGATGTATAATCGCTCTGTTTCTATTTTCATCATAAAAATCCTTTTCCATCTACATTATGACTTGGCACCACTACATCAATTAATCCTACTATAACATACTTTTAAACTGTAAAAAAGGGTTTCCGAGAAATCTCGGAAACCCTTGAATTTACTAGATATTTACACTACTAACAAGTAATTACTCGATAACTGTAGCAACACGTCCAGATCCTACTGTACGTCCACCCTCACGATACTTTAATATCATTTTACCTCATATTTTTTATGGTTTTCTCTCCAAAATACAGTGAAAAACGACTGATTTGTACTATTTATTTTTATTTGCCTGATTTCTTGGCACCGTTTTGGCACCGGAAGCCTCAGTCAAAAAGCTTCTCTTCTGTTGTTTATACTCTTCTCTATCAGCTTTAATTTATAGCCAAAAAGCAGCCAGTTTTTCATATAAATAATTTCTAATAACTTTTATCGCCTTTCTTCAAAGGAGAAAACGTAATCTTATTTGCCAAAAGAAAAAGAATTATTATTACAATACCAAATCCCACAAAAAGTGAACTTGTATCAACAACAGTAACTTTGTATATAATACTAATCACAAAAGATACCACTGGCGCGCATGCGTATGTAAGTGAAAATCGAATTGCAGAAACACGTCCTATATATTCTTTAGTAACTTCTTTTACAAATTTCACTTGTACATAAGTAATCATTAATCCCAATGCTGCACCAATTATTATCGAACCGATTAGCAACAGTAATTTTTGAGTTATAGGATTTGCAATATATTTTGAAACAAATGCAATAAAAACATAGTATACACCTAAAACAATTCCACAAAATGTAACAAGTGTATTATTTTTTTTCTCCTCTTTCATTTTTGCAAAAGTCAATGATCCCAAAATAGTACCAATAGTTACGCTTACACTTAGTAATGAAACAATTTTGGCATCTCCACTAAACATTTCTCTTGCAATCGGGGCGAGCAGTGCATCAAATGGAACCACTGCTGAATTAATTAGAATACATAAAAAACATAGTTTTAATAGCTTCTTATGGTCAAATACATAACTAAATCCATCTCTAAGCGAAATTAAATATTCTCTGCCAATTATTCGGTTTGTCTTCTTTTCTTCTTGAACAGAAAATTCTATTTTTACTATAAGCAACGCTGATATTAAAAATATCAAAGCATCTATCGCTAAAGAAATACCTATTCCAAATGAACTAATCACTATGCCTGACAAGCCAGTTCCAACTAATACTGCTATTTTGGTACAAGACACATTGACACTTACACCTTTATCATAATGTTCATTAGGAAGTACATGCTGAATAACTGCTACCCCTGCTGGCATATGAAATGCTTCTATTAATGAAATGGATATTGTCATAAAAACCAATATTAATGGTGAAAGCATGTTTTGTGTATATACATATAATATATACAAAACTAACAGAACTCGAGCTATATCTGAAAGTACTAACACTTTCTTTTTATTCATATTCTCGACTAATGGACCTATAAATGGTTGAATAATTACAGAAGTAGCTTGATTAATACCAAAAATAATCGCAGACCACCCTGCACTATTTGTAAGTAAATATACCAACCATGTAAAAAGTATTGTATCTAATGAATCACCACAGCGGTTAATAATATTAGAAGTCAGCAGATAAACATAATTGTGGTTATGATATAACTCATGTTTATTCATATTTGTTACCTCTCTAATCATAATTTAGATTGTTTAATTTCGCAAGCTATCTTATAAAGATCCTGATGTTTTAAAGCCGCTGCTTTTTCTATAACATTATCAATTTCTGATATATCATTAAGTGATTCCAAATATTTTTTCCATTTTTTCATTTCAACATTATATGCACAGTATCTATTTTCACTTTCAAATGAGCCGTTAATGCAATAACGACTATTACTACATCCTCCTAAGCATCGTTCTGTATAACGACATTCTCTGCAAAATCCTTTTAACTTACTACTATCAAAATTTCTATTCCACTTAAAAGAGTCCGGACTTTCCCAAATCGACTTTAAAGATTTTTCACGAATATTTCCCGCTACTAATGTTTTATCTCTAATAGAAGTACAAGCAACAATATCTCCATTATGCAGAATACCAATTACATGCTTTCCTGCTCCACAACCTGTCCAAGACCAATTATCATTAAGAAAATTCTCATTTACTTTTATATCTTTATTGCTATAATAACCTATGCAATCTGCCAAAACAATTAACAACTTACCTCCAATTTTATTATATGCAAAATCAATAATAGAAAGAATATCTTGAGGTTCTATAAGCCATTCTGGGCGTTTTGCAAAATTCCCCATTGGTAATGCAATCTGTAACTGCCAACTATTAACTCCCAAATCACTTAATAATTGATATAGTTCTTCCAATTCACATATATTTTCTTTATTTATTGAAGTTATTACTGATGTCGAAATATTATTTTTTCTTAATTCTTTCAATGCTTTAATACTTTTATTGAATGATCCCGATCTCCGTATAAAATCGTGAGTTTTTTCAAGACCATCAATACTTAAACAGACACTTCTAATTCCTGATGTTATCGCATTATGAATAAAGTTTTCATCAATCAACCAACCATTTGTAATAATACTTGTTATTATGCCATTATCTACTAATCTTTTCGCAATAATATGCCAGTCACTACGTGTCGTAGGTTCCCCTCCAGATAATGTAATAACTTTTAATCCCAAATCTTTTAATTGGTCACACACCTCAAGAGCTTCTGATGTATTCAACTCATCGGGTAGCGCTTCTGCACAACTTGAACCGCAATGTTTACAACGCATATTACAACCCATTGTTATTTCCCATACAGCTGTAGTTAATTTATTCATATATTCTCTCCTATAATCCTTTTTAAATAAAAAAGACCTACTCTATATTTCTTTTTACATAGAGCAAGTCTTTTCTACAAACTACATTCTCACACCTGTTCCGTACATAACTGGTCCAAATAAGTTCTTAGAGGTTTTTAATTCAGAAATCTCTACAAACTCCAAGCTCAATTCTTCAAGATTAAACATTTTTATCCACCTCCCGTTTATTGAATTTATCTTGAGAATACATCTCTTATTTTCAAATGTCAAGTTATTTTCATTATTTTTTCCAAATTTCGAGTTCAAATTCTCGTTTTATTTGTAACATATTTTCCATTTTCTACGCATACATCAGATCTCTTAACCACTTATAAATGTCCGTAAAATTGCAAAAGCAACTGGAATCAGTGCTACAACCTTATATTCAATCATTCAAAAAGATTCCAATATTCGATTTGATTTTGCTTTAAGACTTGCAAACGAATTGCAAATTGATGTGAATGAGATATGTTCTGCCAGTCCATTTTCTGACACAATTAAGGAAGAAGCGATTTATCCTACACTTCCAGACGGTTTGAACGGAGCCTTAGACGCAAGTCGTGTAAAGACTTACTTAAAAAATTCTATGTATCCGTTGATGTATCTTTTTGGCAAAAATAGTATGCCTGATGTAGATAATCTACTTACATCATTCTATCAGCTTGATGATGAAGCCAGACAGGAAGTTGTAGAAACAATCCGTCTGAAACTGCAATATCATCGAGATCCGAAACGTGCTGAACAGATCAAGCAGATTAAAGGTTGGTAAAAAATCACTCCTGTGAATGGCAAACATTCGCAGGAGTTTCTTTTTGGGCACCGTTTTGGCACCACTGGTCTTATTTTTCAATTTTAAATTTATCTGTATTTTATCTTGCTGATAAATATTTCGCTATTTCTCTACTTATAATTTTTCAAATCATTCTCTCTTTAAGATACAGAAAAACCCGTAGAACCGAAGTTCTACGGGTATCTTACGTTTAGACACAACGTTATCTTACGATAACAAATCCATATTAAGATTGTATTACTCGATAACTGTAGCAACACGTCCAGATCCTACTGTACGTCCACCCTCACGGATAGCGAATGTAAGACCCTGCTCCATAGCTACTGGATGGATGAGCTCGATTGTCATCTCTACGTTATCACCAGGCATGCACATCTCTGTTCCTGCTGGAAGCTCGCAAACACCTGTTACGTCTGTTGTTCTGAAGTAGAACTGTGGACGATAGTTGTTGAAGAATGGAGTATGACGTCCACCCTCGTCCTTTGTAAGAACGTAAACCTGAGCTGTGAACTTACGGTGACATGTTACTGTACCAGGCTTAGCAAGAACCTGTCCACGAACGATCTGGTCACGGTTAACACCACGAAGAAGTGCTCCGATGTTATCACCAGCCTGAGCCTCGTCTAACTGCTTACGGAACATCTCGATTCCAGTAACAACAGTCTTCTGAACGTCCTCTTTAACACCAAGGATCTCTAACTCGTCGTTGAGGTGAAGTGTACCACGCTCTACTCTACCAGTTGCAACAGTACCACGACCTGTGATTGTGAATACGTCCTCTACTGGCATAAGGAATGGCTTATCTGTATCACGCTGTGGATCTGGGATGTAAGAATCAACAGTATCCATAAGCTCCATGATCTTGTCTCCCCAAGGTCCGTTTGGATCCTCAAGAGCCTTAAGAGCTGATCCCTGGATGATTGGGCAATCATTGAATCCGTACTCCTCAAGCTGCTCTGTAACTTCCATCTCTACGAGCTCGATAAGCTCTGGGTCGTCAACCATATCACACTTGTTAAGGAATACGATGATGTAAGGAACACCTACCTGACGAGAAAGAAGGATATGCTCCTTTGTCTGAGCCATAACACCATCAGTAGCAGCAACAACGAGGATAGCACCATCCATCTGAGCTGCACCAGTGATCATGTTCTTTACGTAGTCAGCATGTCCAGGACAGTCAACGTGTGCGTAATGTCTCTTCTCTGTCTCATACTCAACGTGAGCTGTAGAAATTGTGATTCCACGCTCTCTCTCCTCTGGAGCCTTATCAATGTTAGCGAAATCTGTAGCTGTGTTACCAGCAACACGAGCTGCTAATACTGCTGTAATAGCTGCTGTTAAAGTTGTTTTACCATGATCTACGTGACCGATGGTACCAATATTACAATGTGGTTTTGTTCTTTCAAATTTAGCCTTTGCCATTTTGAAACGTCCTCCTTAAACTTTTATGCCCCATGGGCTATTTTTATAATCTACCGACTGCTTTGATTATACGAAATAATCAAAGTTTTTTCAAGTAAATTTTATGGCAAATCCCCCTTTTTCAAGGGGAAATGCCTTTATTTTTAATTTTTATACCATATATAGTATTTATTTCATCTTTTGTACTATAAATTGTTTGCTAATTTGCAATTATTTTGCGTGGTTAGCAAGAACCTTGTCCTGTACATTCTTTGGAACCGGCTCATATCTGTCGAAGAACATTGAGTAGTTTCCACGTCCCTGTGTCTTAGAACGAAGGTCTGTAGAGTAACCGAACATCTCTGCAAGTGGTACATATGCATGTACAATCTTTCCACCGCCGAGATCGTCCATACCCTCGATACGTCCACGACGAGAGTTAACATCACCGATAACATCTCCCATGTACTCCTCAGGCATTGTAACCTCTACCTTCATGATAGGCTCAAGTAATACAGGTGCGGCCTTTGCCATAGCCTCTTTGAAACACATAGATCCGGCAATGTGGAATGCCATCTCTGATGAATCGACCTCATGGTAAGATCCATCATATACTGTTGCATGGATACCAACTACTGGGAATCCACCAAGAGAGCCGGCCTTTGTAGCCTCCTCGATACCTTCGCCGATTGATGGGATGTACTCCTTTGGAATAGCACCACCGACAACCTCTGAATCGAACTTGAAAAGCTCTTCTCCATTGGCATCCATTGGCTCGAAGCGAACCTTACAGTGTCCGTACTGTCCACGTCCACCTGACTGCTTAGCATATTTGTATTCCTGATCAACAGCCTTTGTAAATGTCTCTTTGTAAGCAACCTGAGGTGCACCAACGTTTGCCTCAACCTTGAACTCACGGAGAAGACGGTCAACGATGATCTCAAGGTGAAGCTCACCCATACCAGCGATGATTGTCTGACCTGTTTCCTGATCAGTATGAGCACGGAATGTAGGATCCTCCTCTGCAAGCTTTGCAAGAGCCTCACCTAACTTACCCTGTCCAGCTTTTGTCTTTGGCTCGATAGCGAGCTCGATAACTGGCTCTGGGAACTCCATAGACTCAAGGATAACCGGATGCTGCTCATCACAGATTGTATCACCTGTTGTTGTGAATTTAAATCCAACAGCAGCAGCGATATCACCTGAGTAAACCTCATCCAATTCCTGTCTCTTATTTGCATGCATCTGAAGAATACGTCCGATACGCTCTTTCTTATCCTTTGTTGCATTTAATACATAAGAACCTGCTTTACATTTTCCTGAGTAAACACGGAAGAATGCAAGCTTTCCTACGAATGGATCTGCCATGATCTTGAATGCAAGTGCTGAGAATGGCTCATCATCTGATGAATGTCTCTCAATCTCATTTCCCTCAAGATCTGTTCCCTTGATTGAAGGGATATCTGTAGGAGCTGGCATGTACTCAACAATAGCGTCAAGTAACTTCTGTACACCCTTGTTACGGTATGCAGAACCACAACATACAGGTACTGCTGTACACTCACATGTTGCTTTACGAAGAACCTTCTTCATATCCTCTACAGATGGCTCCTCACCCTCAAGATACTGCATCATGAGATCGTCATCTAACTCACAGATTTTCTCAATGAGCTCTGTACGGTACTCTGCAGCCTTATCAGCCATATCTCCAAGATCATCAGTAACTGTGATATCGTCACCCTTCTCATCATTGTAGATATATGCCTTCATCTCGAAAAGGTCGATAATTCCTTTGAAATCGTCCTCTTTACCGATTGGTAACTGAAGTACGATAGCATTTTTTCCTAATCTTGTACGGATCTGGTCAACAGCTCCGTAGAAGTTTGCACCTAAGATATCCATCTTATTGATGAATGCCATACGAGGTACATTGTATGTGTCAGCCTGACGCCAAACGTTCTCTGACTGAGGCTCAACACCACCCTTTGCACAGAACACACCAACTGCTCCATCAAGTACACGGAGTGAACGCTCAACTTCTACTGTGAAGTCAACGTGGCCCGGTGTATCGATGATATTGATACGATGCTCAAGTGCTCCTGGCTTTGGTTTAGTGAACTCTTCAAGTGTCCAGTGACATGTTGTAGCGGCAGAAGTAATTGTAATACCTCTTTCCTGCTCCTGCTCCATCCAGTCCATGGTAGCAGTACCTTCATGAGTATCACCGATTTTATAGTTAATACCAGTATAATAAAGAATACGCTCTGTCAGTGTTGTTTTACCAGCATCGATATGAGCCATGATTCCAATATTTCTGGTTCTCTCAAGTGGATATTCTCTTCCAGCCAAGGTTTTTTCCTCCTATATTTAGTGTCCTATGCACAACCGGACTCTGTTACAAATCCGGTCCGCTGCATGAATCAAAAGCAAAGCTGTAAGCTTCTTACAGAAACTAGAATCTGTAATGTGCGAATGCCTTGTTTGCCTCTGCCATCTTGTGCATATCTTCTTTTCTCTTAACAGATGCGCCTGTGTTGTTAGCTGCATCCATGATCTCGTTAGCTAATCTCTCAGCCTGAGTTTTCTCTCCTCTGGCACGTGAGAATGCTGTTAACCAACGAAGGCCTAAAGCCTGACGACGATCAGGGCGAACCTCGATTGGTACCTGATATGTGGCACCACCGATACGTCTTGCTTTTACTTCGAGAGCTGGCATTACATTGTTCATAGCCTCTTCGAATACTTCAAGAGCTGGTCTTCCTGTCTTCTCTTCTACTGTAGCAAATGCTCCGTATACAATCTTCTGAGCTACGCCTTTCTTACCGTCTAACATAATGCTGTTAACAAGCTTTGTAACTACTTTGCTGTTGTACATTGGATCTGCTAATACGTCTCTTTTCTGAGTATGTCCTTTACGTGGCACGTTACTTCCCTCCTTAATCATGATATTTGTGGATTAATTCATCGGTACTCACATGTGTCTCTCTAATGTGTTCGTGCGGAATTGTATTCATAAAGTGAAATCCTGCATCTGCAGGTCTAATCCCAACACTAACCTACTTTAGTTCTGTTTGTGATACACAATGTTGCTAAATTATTTAGCAGCTTTTGGTCTCTTTGCGCCGTACTTAGAGCGGGCCTGTTTTCTGTTTGCAACACCTGCAGTATCTAATGTACCACGGATGATATGGTAACGTGTACCTGGTAAATCCTTAACACGGCCACCACGAATCAGAACAACGCTATGCTCCTGTAAGTTGTGTCCCTCACCAGGAATGTATGAAGTTACTTCGATTCCGTTTGAAAGACGAACTCTGGCGATCTTTCTAAGAGCTGAGTTAGGCTTCTTAGGAGTAGCTGTCTTAACAGCTGTACATACACCACGCTTCTGTGGAGAAGAAGTGTTGATTGGCTTCTTCTGGAGAGAGTTAAAGCTTCTCTGAAGAGCTGGTGCTGTAGACTTCTTTACAGATGTCTGACGTCCTTTTCTTACTAACTGGTTAAATGTTGGCATTATTTTCACCTCCTGTTTTATTTTAAGCAGTGCAATCTTATGCACGCTAAAATATTATACAAATCCTTGTCTGTTTTGTCAAGTCCAATTTTGTTTTCAATATAATACTTTACGTTTTCAATATAATACAAGAAAGAAGCCCGGTTTCCCGGACTTCTTTCTTTTGGTTTGTAAAAGCTTCTATAGCTTAAGTAAAAACATCAGTAATTATTCTTCATCAACTGATTCAGCATCTGTATCAATGACTCCGACTGCCTCTTCCTCTGCGAAATCTGCAAAATCATCATCATCAAAATCAAGTGTATCGTCATCGTTTACATCGCTGTCAAGCTTAATATTACGATAAATCTTCATACCTGTTCCTGCCGGGATGAGCTTACCGATGATTACGTTCTCCTTCATACCGATAAGTGGATCAACCTTGCCCTTGATTGCTGCCTCAGTAAGAACCTTTGTGGTCTCCTGGAATGAAGCTGCTGACAGGAATGAGTTGGTTGCAAGAGATGCCTTTGTGATTCCAAGTAATACCTGTGAGCCAACTGCAAGCTCCTTGCCCTCTTCCTCAAGCTTCTCGTTGAGCTCTAAGAAGTCAAGGGCATCAACCATGCTGCCCGGAAGTAAATCTGAATCTCCCGGCTCCTCTACGCGGATCTTCTGTAAGCACTGACGAACTATAACCTCGACATGCTTGTCGTTAATCTCAACACCCTGTAAACGGTAAACACGCTGTACCTCGCGGAGCATGTAATCCTGAACCGCACGAACACCCTTAATCTTTAAGATATCGTGTGGATTTACAGAACCCTCTGTAAGCTCGTCGCCGGCCTCAAGCTCCTGTCCGTCTACAACCTTGATACGTGAGCCGTAAGGAATGAGGTAAGCCTTTGTCTCGCCTGTCTCGTTGTTTGTAACGATAACCTCGCGCTTCTTCTTTGTATCCTTGATTGTGGCAATTCCGCCGAACTCGGTGATAATAGCGAGTCCCTTAGGCTTACGTGCCTCGAAAATCTCCTCTACTCGAGGAAGACCCTGTGTGATATCTCCACCGGCAACACCACCTGTATGGAAGGTTCTCATGGTAAGCTGTGTACCAGGCTCACCGATTGACTGTGCTGCGATGATACCGATTGCTTCACCAACCTGTACTGCCTGACCTGTTGCAAGGTTTGAACCGTAACACTTAGCACATACTCCCATATGTGAACGGCAGGTAAGCACTGTACGGATCTTAACCTGTGTGATTGGATTACCGTTCTCATCAACGCCCTCTGCCATAACCTTTGCTGCACGCTTTGGTGTAATCATATGGTTGGCCTTAACGATCACATTGCCATCCTTATCGCAGATTGTGTTGCAAGAGAAACGACCTGTAATTCTCTCCTGAAGGCTCTCGATTTCCTCTCGGCCCTCCATGAATGCCTTTACAACCATTCCCGGAATCTCACGTCCTGTGCCTGCACAGCAGTCTGACTCACGAACGATCATATGCTGTGAAACATCTACAAGACGTCTTGTAAGGTATCCTGAATCGGCTGTACGAAGCGCTGTATCTGAAAGTCCCTTACGCGCTCCATGTGCTGACATGAAGTACTCGAGTACGTCAAGACCCTCACGGAAGCATGACTTGATAGGAAGCTCGATGGTACGACCTGTTGTATCAGCCATGAGTCCTCGCATACCTGCAAGCTGTTTGATCTGCTTATCAGATCCACGGGCTCCGGAATCTGCCATCATGAAGATGTTGTTGTACTTATCAAGACCTGTAAGAAGTGCCTTTGTAAGGGCATCATCTGTATCCTTCCATGTCTCGATAACCTCTTTGTAACGCTCCTCATCAGTGATAAGTCCACGCTTGTACTGTCTTGTAATCTTATCTACAGTGTCCTGTGCATCAGCGATCATCTGTGGCTTCTGTGGTGGCACTGTCATATCTGAAATTGAAACTGTCATGGCAGCCTGGGTTGAATACTTGTATCCCATAGCCTTGACATTGTCAAGAACCTCTGCTGTTGTTGTAGCTCCGTGTGTGTTGATAACCTTCTCAAGGATCTGCTTGATCTGTTTCTTACCAACGTGGAACTCAACCTCAAATTTGAGTGCATTCTCAGCCTTTGATCTGTCTATAAAACCAAGATCCTGTGGAATGTTCTCATTGAATATCAAAAGTCCTACTGTTGTCTCTGTAAAACCTGAAACCTCTGTGCCGTCAGGAAGCTTTACTGTACGGTGTACAAATATATTCTGGTGAAGAGTAATCTCCTTGTTCTCGTAAGCGAGCATTGCAAGATTAACACTTCCATAGTAACGGCCGAGAAGATCTATCGGTCTGCAAAGCACACGACGGTTTCCGTCTGTGACATCCTCAAACCAGATGAGGTCATATAAGCCAAGCTCAGCCTTTCCTGTATTTTCATCAGGAGTTGTGAGCTTTCTAAGCTCATCAATATCATTGTATACAGTGTCTGATGACACCTGTGCAACCATCTTTGGATCATCCTTGTAATCAGCGAGCTTTCTCATTGTGAGGTAGTAAACTCCAAGGATCATATCCTGTGAAGGAACGGCTACAAGTCCACCATCAGAAGGCTTAAGCAGGTTGTTAGGTGACAGAAGCATGAATCTGCACTCAGCCTGTGCCTCAGCAGTCAGTGGAAGATGTACAGCCATCTGGTCTCCATCGAAGTCGGCGTTGAACGCTGTACATACGAGTGGATGAAGCTTGATTGCCTTACCCTCTACAAGGATCGGCTCGAAGGCCTGGATTCCAAGTCTATGGAGTGTAGGAGCTCGGTTAAGCATAACCGGATGCTCTTTGATGACGTCCTCAAGGACATCCCATACCTCCGGCTGAAGTCTCTCAACCATCTTCTTTGCACTCTTTATGTTGTGTGCGGTTCCGTTAGCGGCAAGCTCCTTCATAACGAATGGCTTGAAAAGCTCGATAGCCATCTCCTTTGGAAGACCACACTGATAAATCTTAAGCTTTGGCTCTACACAGATAACTGAACGTCCTGAGTAGTCAACTCGCTTTCCGAGAAGGTTCTGACGGAAACGACCTCCCTTTCCCTTGAGCATGTCTGAAAGAGACTTAAGAGCTCTGTTTCCGGGACCGGTAACAGGACGGCCACGACGGCCGTTGTCGATAAGTGCATCGACAGCCTCCTGAAGCATACGTTTCTCGTTACGAACGATGATATCCGGTGCTCCAAGATCAAGAAGTCTTCTAAGACGGTTGTTACGGTTGATGATTCGTCTGTAAAGGTCGTTAAGATCACTTGTTGCGAAACGTCCTCCATCGAGCTGAACCATTGGACGGAGATCCGGTGGAATAACAGGAATAACTGTCATAATCATCCACTCAGGCTTGTTTCCTGACTCACGGAAAGCCTCTACAACCTCAAGTCTCTTGATGATACGTGCACGCTTCTGGCCTGTAGCATTCTCAAGCTCAGCCTTAAGCTCTGCCGAATCCTTCTCGAGATCGATTGCTGCTAAAAGCTCATGGATAGACTCAGCACCCATTCCTACACGGAATGCTGAGCGGCCATAAGTATCACATGCCTCCTGGTACTCTGACTCGTTGAGGATCTGCTTGTATGCAAGCTTTGTCTCGCCCGGGTCAAGCACAATATATGAGGCAAAGTACAGTACTCTCTCAAGTACACGTGGAGATAAGTCAAGGATGAGTCCCATACGTGATGGGATACCCTTGAAATACCAGATATGAGATACAGGAGCAGCAAGCTCGATGTGTCCCATACGCTCTCTACGAACGCTTGACTTTGTAATTTCTACGCCACATCGGTCGCAGACAACACCCTTATAACGTATCTTCTTGTATTTACCACAATGACACTCCCAGTCCTTCGTTGGTCCGAAAATCTTCTCGCAGAAAAGACCGTCTTTTTCAGGCTTTAATGTTCTATAGTTAATAGTCTCAGGCTTTTTAACCTCGCCATGTGACCACTCTCTGATCTTTTCAGGAGATGCTAATCCAATCTGAATCGCATCAAACTGCATTGCCTGATTATTTTCTATATTATTTGTTTCTGGCATTTTGGCACTCCCTTCTAATTATTCTTCGTCATCAAGAACTTCATCAGCAAAAATATCGTCATCCGCTGTCTCAGGAGACTCTTCCTCTTCTATGTCAACAAGCTCTTCGTTGTCATCAAATTCTTTCTTTGAGAAACCATGCTCTGCGAATGACTCACTGTCCTCGAATGCATAGTCCTTATCGTTTCCGATAATTGAGTTGATATCTGTATTACCGTACTCACTTGTCTCGATAAGCTCAACCTCTTCTCTGTTCTCATCAAGTACCTTGACATCCAGACCAAGTGCCTGAAGCTCTTTGAGAAGTACCTTGAATGACTCTGGAATACCAGGCTCAGGGATATTCTCACCCTTGATGATAGCCTCGTAGGTCTTGACACGGCCAACAACATCATCGGACTTCATTGTAAGGATCTCCTGAAGTGTATATGCAGCACCATATGCCTCAAGAGCCCAAACCTCCATCTCTCCGAAACGCTGTCCACCGAACTGTGCCTTACCACCGAGTGGCTGCTGTGTAACTAATGAGTAAGGACCTGTTGAACGTGCATGGATCTTATCGTCAACAAGGTGATGCAGCTTAAGGTAATGCATGTGTCCGATAGTTGTCTTTCCATCGAAGCACTCACCTGTTCTACCATCACGAAGCTGTACCTTTCCATCCTTGGAAATCGGAACGCCCTTCCATAAGCTTCTGTGAGCTCTGTTTGTTGAAAGGTATTCCATAACATCCTCACGGAGTGTATCAACATATTTATCATAGAAGATTTCAGCATCTGCGCTCCAGTATGGATGCTCAGCCTGTAAATCCTTTTCAAGTTCTTCCTTATCGAACGGAAGATTTACGTAATCATTTGCAAGCTCAAGTGTATCCTCGATATCTACCTCGTTAGCTCCGTCAAATACAGGAGTTGAGATATTGAAGCCAAGTGCCTTTGCAGCGAGACTCAGGTGAATCTCAAGGACCTGACCGATGTTCATTCGTGAAGGAACACCGAGTGGGTTAAGTACGATATCCAGTGGACGTCCGTTTGGAAGGAATGGCATATCCTCAACAGGAAGCACACGGGAAACGACACCCTTGTTACCGTGACGTCCGGCCATCTTATCACCGACAGAAATCTTTCTCTTCTGTGCAATGTAGATACGTACTGACTGATTTACTCCCGGAGAAAGCTCATCGCCGTTCTCTCTTGTAAATACCTTGGCATCAACAATGATACCGTAAGCACCATGAGGTACCTTAAGTGATGTATCACGAACCTCTCTTGCCTTCTCACCGAAGATGGCACGAAGAAGTCTCTCCTCTGCTGTAAGCTCTGTCTCACCCTTTGGTGTAACCTTTCCTACAAGGATATCACCGGCACGAACCTCTGCACCTACACGGATGATACCTCTCTCATCAAGGTCCTTGAGTGCGTCGTCGCCGACACCAGGGACATCACGTGTAATCTCCTCAGGTCCGAGCTTTGTATCACGTGACTCTACCTCATATTCCTCGATATGAACTGATGTATACACATCATACTCTACGAGACGCTCTGAAAGAAGAACGGCATCCTCGTAGTTGTATCCTTCCCATGTCATGAATCCGATAAGCGGGTTCTTTCCAAGAGCAAGCTCTCCCTGACTTGTTGAAGGACCGTCTGCGATAACATCGCCTGCCTTAACCTTGTCACCCTTAAATACGATAGGTCTCTGGTTGTAGCAGTTTGACTGGTTAGAACGAGAGAACTTTGTAAGGATATACTCTCTCTTGTTTCCGTCAGTCTCTTTTATGATAATGCGGTTTGACTCTGAAGATAATACCTCTCCGTCTGCCTTTGCAACTACGCAGACACCTGAGTCAACTGCGGCCTTTGTCTCAATACCTGTACCAACTACAGAAGCCTCTGTGGTCAGAAGCGGAACGGCCTGACGCTGCATGTTTGATCCCATGAGGGCACGTGTAGGGTCATCGTTCTGCAAGAATGGAATCAGCGCTGTAGCTACTGAGAATACCATCTTTGGAGACACATCCATATAATCAAATGCTGACTTATCGTACTCCTGAGTTTCCTCTCTGTAACGACCTGAAACTGAGTTACGTATGAAATGTCCTTCGGCATCAAGCTTCTCATTAGCCTGTGCTACGTGGTAGTTGTCCTCCTCGTCGGCTGTCATGTATACAACCTCTTCTGTGACTACCGGGTTCTTAGGATCAGTCTTGTCAATCTTACGATATGGAGCCTCTACGAAGCCATACTCATTGATTCTCGCATAGCATGCAAGTGAGTTGATAAGACCGATGTTTGGTCCCTCAGGAGTCTCTACAGGACACATACGGCCGTAGTGAGTGTAATGTACATCTCGAACCTCGAATCCGGCACGGTCTCTTGAAAGACCACCAGGTCCAAGTGCTGATAAACGTCTCTTGTGAGTAAGCTCTCCAAGAGGGTTATTCTGATCCATGAACTGTGAAAGCTGTGAAGAACCGAAGAATTCTTTAACAGCGGCAGTTACAGGCTTTATATTGATAAGTGACTGAGGTGAAATTCCCTCTAAGTCCTGTGTAGTCATTCTTTCACGAACAACACGCTCCAGTCTTGAGAGACCGATACGGTACTGGTTCTGTAACAGCTCTCCAACCGCACGGATACGTCTGTTTCCAAGATGATCGATATCGTCATCTGTTCCTGCGCCCCACTCTAAGTGCATATTGTAGTTGATAGTTGCGAAGATATCCTCTTTAGTAATATGCTTTGGAATAAGGTCAGATATATCTCTCTTTATAGCCTCGATTCTGTCCTCAAGAGAATCATACTCCTCGAGAATCTGAGCGAGTACCGGATAGTAAACAAGCTCAGTAACACCGATAGACTTAGGATCCTCAATCTCAGGAATCCAGCTTCTGATATCAACCATCATAGAAGAAAGAATCTTGACATTTCTTGTCTCTGTCTGAATCCATAAAGCAGGAACGGCAGCGTTCTGGATCTGTGTGGCAAGCGCACGGTCAACAACAGTACCTGCCTCAGCGATAACCTCACCTGTAGAAGGATCAACTACGTCCTCAGCTAAAACCTGTCCACTGATACGATTCTTTAAAGCAAGCTTCTTATTAAACTTATAACGTCCTACCTTGGCAAGGTCATATCTTCTAGGATCGAAGAACATTGCTGTAATAAGGCTCTCTGCACTCTCAACTGAAAGTGGCTCGCCCGGACGAATCTTCTTATATAACTCTAATAAACCAGCCTCATAGCTTCCCTGTGGCTCACGCTCTGTAATTGCAGGGTCCTTGCTGAATGATGCCTGGATCTTTGGCTCATCTCCGAACATATCGAGAATAGCCTGGTTTGTACCTACTCCAAGTGCACGTAAAAGTACTGTGATAGGTACCTTACGTGTTCTGTCTACTCTTACATAAAAAACGTCGTTAGAGTCTGTCTCATACTCAAGCCATGCACCACGGTTTGGAATAACAGTACAAGAATACAGGGTCTTTCCGAGCTTATCATGAGCAATTCCGTAATAAATACCAGGAGAACGAACTAACTGACTGACAATAACTCGCTCTGCACCGTTGATTACGAATGTACCGGTCTCTGTCATTAAAGGCAGATCACCCATGAAAATTTCATGCTCATTAATCTCATCTGTCTCTTTGTTGTGAAGTCTGACTTTAACCTTTAAAGGAGCTGCGTATGTTGCATCTCTTTCCTTGCACTCAGGAATTGTATACTTTACATCATCTTCGCATAATGTAAAATCTACAAAATCAAGACTAAGCTTTCCGCTGTAATCTGTGATTGGAGAGATATCCGCAAAAGCTTCCTTGAGACCTTCGTCTAAGAACCACTGATAAGAATCCTTCTGGACCTCAATCAGATTTGGCATCTGCAGAACCTCTTTTTGTCTTGAGTAACTCATACGCATGCTTTTTCCGGATGTGACCGGACGTATTCTGTTTTTCTCCATTGACGTTTCACCTCTCGTTTTTATTTTAATCTAGCAAGTATCTAGATAATGATTCAAAAACCACCCCAGTTACTATATCTTGTGGTTTTTCTCTTGTGCACATATTTGCGAATGCATTTTAGTGTAATTTACCTATTGACAAATTTGCATCATTTAAAAAATTGCATAAAAATGCCACTGCACCACAATAGTGCAACGTATACTATACAACAAATTACTGACAATTGCAAGTACTTTTTTTATTTTTTCATTCGCCGTCGGATAGGCTACGAGCAGAGGTCCCAAAAATGCTCAGGCATTTTCGGGACGCGCTCCGACTGTCGCGCAATAAAAACATAAAAAAGAGCCAAGGCGCAAATAGAATTTGCCCTTGGCTCTTTTTTATGTTTTTACTCCGCTCGTAGCCTATCCGACTATTTAAGAGTAACCTTAGCACCCTCTGCCTCAAGTTTAGCCTTAGCATCCTCTGCTGAAGCCTTGTCAAGCTGCTCTTTGATAACCTTTGGTGCGCCATCAACAGCGTCCTTAGCCTCTTTAAGTCCAAGACCTGTGATCTCACGAACAACCTTGATAACCTTAACCTTGTTTGGTCCAACCTCTGTAAGCTCTACGTCGAACTCTGTCTTCTCCTCAGCTGCTGCTCCGTCAGCTCCTGCTGCTGCAACTACAACACCTGCTGCTGCAGAAACACCGAACTCTTCTTCACAAGCTTTTACTAAATCATTTAACTCTAAAACGCTTAACTCTTTGATAGCATCAATAAACTCTGCTGTTGTTAACTTTGCCATTATAATTTCCTCCATTTAAAAATTTAATTATGATAATAAGGTTCAAATATAATATTTGAATTATTCTGCTGCTGGAGCTTCCTCTGCAGCTTCCTCTGCTGGTGCTGCCTCTACGGCTACATCTGCAGCGCCACCCTGCTCTGCGATCTGATTGAGTACACGAGCAAGATTTGTGATAGGTGACTGAATGCTTCCAAGTAATTTTCCAAGAAGCTCATCTCTGCTAGGTACAGCGGCGATTGCCTTCATAGCCTCAGCATCATAAAATGTTCCCTCAACTACACCTGCTTTAATCTCTAAAGCCGGAGCTGTTTTAGCGAACTTAGCTAAGATTCTGGCTGGTGCTGTTGCATCCTCTGCTGATACAGCGAATGCGCTTGGTCCTTCAAGGACATCCTTTAATCCCTCGAACTCTGTTCCCTGGATTGCACGGTTTACTAAAGTATTCTTGTATACCTTGTAAGTTACACCGGCTTCTCTTAACTGTTTACGTAACTGAGTATCCTCTGCTACTGTGAGTCCTAAGTAATCAACAACTACTACTGACTGTGCACCATTGATAACACCGGAAATCTCATCTACGATTGGCTGTTTAAGTTCTACCTTTGCCACGATTCATTTACCTCCTTTTAGATTTTCGCATAAAAGACATGAGGTATTTGATTTATTAATCAAAGAAACCCTCCTGCCTGTCGACAGAAGGGTACAAGTCAAAATTCAAGATAAATCTCGAAAATTCCCTCGGTAGGTTCTACGTTTACGCCTTGCGGCACCTACTGTCTTCGGCAATATGCATTGCAATTATATCAAACTATATTACGGATGTCAATTACTTTCCGCAAAACTTTTGCTTGGCGTTTGATAGGTCTTGTAAATTGTTTTACTGTAACTGTTTAACTATCTTACTGTGTAATCTTAACCACGTTTAACTTAACGCCAGGTCCCATTGTAGATGTAAGAGTTGCGCTCTTAATGTACTGACCCTTTAAGCTAGCAGGTTTTGCTTTATTAATTGCACCCATAAGAGACTGGAAGTTGTCGTTTAACTGCTCGTCTGTAAAAGATGCTTTTCCAACTGGCACATGGATAATGTTTGTCTTGTCCAATCTGTACTCAATCTTACCGGCTTTGATATCGTTAACAGCTTTTGTTACATCCATAGTAACTGTTCCTGCCTTTGGGTTTGGCATTAAGCCCTTTGGTCCAAGAACACGTCCTAAACGACCAACAACACCCATCATGTCAGGTGTAGCAACTACAACGTCGAAGTCTAACCATCCCTCGTTCTGGATCTTTGGAATTAACTCCTCGCCTCCAACGAAGTCAGCTCCTGCTGCCTGTGCCTCGTCAACCTTAGTTCCCTTAGCGAAAACTAAAACCTTAACTGTTTTTCCTGTTCCGTGTGGTAATACAACCGCACCACGGATCTGCTGCTCTGCGTGACGTCCGTCGCAGCCTGTTCTAAGATGAAGCTCGATTGTCTCGTCAAATTTAGCTGTAGCATTTTTCTTTACGATAGAGATAGCGTCAGTAACATCGTACTGCTCTTTCTTATCAAATGCCTTAACAGCGTCTTGATACTTCTTTCCTCTTTTCATGAAAAAATAACCTCCTGGTGGTAATATCGGGAGAGGGCCCTCCCACATTTACGTTTCTTTGTTATCTTAAAATAATACTGTTTAACCGATGTTTTTCATCAATTCTCATTAATGATCAACTTTCCTGTCGGTTCGTCAGTTTTATGGGGATGTTCTCTTCGCTAAGTTCAAGCTTCGCCCAAAAGGCGGGCTCGCTTTCGCTAATCTCAGAGAACGACCTCACACTAACCTCAGCCTGCGCGTTATACGCTTGGCTTCGCTAAGTGTTATTCGGTCACTTCAACACCCATTGATCTTGCTGTACCAGCGATCATGCTCATTGCAGACTCAAGTGAAGCTGCGTTTAAGTCAGGCATCTTAAGCTCAGCGATTTCCTGAACCTGTGCCTTTGTGATCTTAGCAACCTTCTTCTTGTTTGGCTCGCCTGAACCAGACTGAATCTTGCAAGCTTTCTTGATTAATACCGGAGCAGGTGGAGTCTTAGTAATGAAACTGAAACTTCTGTCTGCATATACAGTAATAACTACAGGGATAATTAAGTCGCCCTGATCGGCTGTCTTTGCATTAAACTGCTTTGTGAACTCTACGATGTTTACACCGTGCTGTCCAAGTGCAGGTCCAACTGGAGGAGCTGGAGTTGCCTTTCCAGCAGGGATCTGCAATTTAATGTATCCTTCTACTTTCTTTGCCATTTGGAATTGCCTCCTTAATTTGTTTTCTTAACATCTGCGAAACTTACTTCTACCGGTGTCTCGCGACCGAACAGCTCTACATTAATTGTAACTGTCTGCTTGTGATAATTCATAGCTGTGATAACACCGACTGTATCCTTCCAGACACCGCCGATAACGACTATCATGTCACCCTCAGCAAAATCAACTACCACGTTTTCCGTCTTAATACCCAAAGGTCTCATCTCGGCTTCTGTGAGAGGAACCGGTTTGCTTCCCGGACCTACAAATCCAGTTACGCCTCTGGTATTTCGTACAACGTACCATGTATCATCATTCATAATCATATGAATAAGAACATAGCCTGGAAACATCTTCTTGGAAACCTGTTTACGAACACCGTTCTTCACCTCTGTGACGTCCTCCAACGGAACACGTACTTCAAGGATCTGGTCCTCAAGATGTCTGTTTTCGATTGTTTTGTCAATATTAGCTTTGACTTTGTTTTCATAACCTGAATAGGTATGAACTACATACCAGTTCGCTTCTGTCATAATCACTTTGCCTCCGTTTTAAAAATGTAAACCAATAAGGAAATCTACGCCCTGCTGGATACCCCAGTCAAGAAGCGCAATAATAAGACCGGTAACTACTGAAACCGCCAGCACTGCAATGGTCTGTCTGATGACCGATTGCTTCTCAGGCCAGATAATCTTCTGAAATTCAGCTTTCAGACCTGAAAACCAGCTTGTCTTTGGAGCCTTTTCGACTTTTTCATTCTGTCCCATAATGTACTCCTTCACTCAGTTCCTAGACTATTTTGTTTCCTTGTGCATTGTATGAGTTCTGCAGAATCTACAATACTTCTTGGTTTCCATTCTGTCCGGATGAGTTTTTTTGTCCTTTGTCATGTTGTAATTACGACGCTGACATTCTGTGCACGCTAATGTAATCTTTGTACGCACGACTTCCACCTCCGTTTAAATTCTTTGTTGTTTGTACCCTTAAAAAAAGGCATAAAAAAAAGACCTATTTCCAAGCCTGTATACTATATCACAGTTGAGCCGTAACCGTCAATAGCTATTTTAAAATTTATTGTAAATTCTTTTGAACAGTGTCGCTGTCTGCACTTTTTTGTGTGTCCGGCAGCAATTAATTTTTATAAATCTTACAGATACATCACTAAATATAGTACATTTATCTGAATTTTTCAAGTATTTTGTTGTTGTAAATCCTCAATTATGACGATATAATATATGTGTATAAGTAGGATTTGATAATTAAAAATTTTACATAGCTTATTATAGCTGCAGTTAAGCATTAGTAATCGCAGCTATACAATCTAATATTTAAAGGATTACCATTTAACGGATTAAACGATTTTCACGGATGAAAGGAGGGGTCTTTATGGCAAAGATAGACAGTGCCTACGCTTACTATGCCAGCACTTATGCCAATAAAGAGGTATCGCGCTATGATTCGCACAAGAAAAGCGACCTGCGCAAGATATACAACAGAATAATAAAGACAAATAAAGAGTCCCCTCTGTACAAGATTTCCAATATATCCGAGGCCAAGAAATATGCTATCGATATAAAGGAAAGCTCTAAGGCCATCTTAAATGCCGTGGATTCGCTTTCTGATAAATATGCAGGCTCATCTGACTCCTTCCAGAAGAAGGTTGCGGAGTCATCTAATGAGGATGCTGTAGGCGTGCGATACGTTGGTGACGGCTCAGAGAATAAAGGAGCAGACGGCTTTGATATAGAGGTCAGACAGCTCGCAGCTCCACAGGTCAATACCGGCAGCTACTTAGACAGCAAAGCCCTGTCCTTTATACCGGGCAGCTATTCCTTTGACATAAATACCAATGCCTCATCCTATGAGTTCCAGTTCGGAGTGAGCACCGGTGAAACAAACGGCGAGGTACAGGACAAGCTCAAGAGGCTCATAAATGCATCCGGTCTTGGCATCGAGGCAGACATAGTCCATGATGACTCCGGCAAGGCAGCGCTTCAGCTTAAATCAATGCAGACAGGTCTCAGCGAGACTGAGGATTCTCTCTTTAGCGTGGCTCCATCAGCTAATGCAGAGTCCATAAGCATGATGAAGCAGCTGGGTATTGATAAGGTATCCTCACCTGCCCACAACTCTGACTTTTCGCTGAATGGCACCGCGCACTCATCCTTGTCAAACACCTTTACCATCAATAATGCCTTTGAGCTCACGCTCAAAAAGCCAACCACAGATACAGGAGCCGCAGCCATCGGTTTTAAGACCAATTCCGATGCAGTTGCCGACAATGTGCAGACTCTGGTTGACGCATACAATAAGATGATAGACGTGGCAGATAATTTTTCAATGACCGACTCTGCAGATGCCACAAGGCTGCTTCGGGATATAAGCTCCATCACAAAGGGCTCACAGTCAAAGCTTTCCTACATCGGTCTCATGACAGACGATGACGGTAAGCTCACTATCGACCGCGACATCCTCGCCGGCGCGCTTCGTCCGGACAGAGCTGACGACACTTTCAATACACTTACAGCACTAAAGGATGCAATAGGTGACAAAGCAAACTCTGTGACAGTCAATCCTATGAACTATGTACAGAAGGTTGTTGTGGCATATAAGAATCCCGGGCACAATTTCAACACACCATATATTTCGTCAATTTATTCAGGCATGATGCTTGACAGCTACGCATAAACGGCTGTTGTACTGATTTGGTACAACAGCCGTTTTTTTATATTTTTTATAACAGTGGCTGCAGATCTCCCACCATTTTTTCCTCCAGCGTCCTGAGCCTCTCTGCAATTGCCACACTCTTTGAATCTGCATCGCGATATTCATTGAGACTGCCACTGATGGTCTCTATGCCCATATTACAGCCCTCCGTCAGAAGCTTTGCTGCCTGGGACTGATCATCATTCACTGCCATCTTCATTGCTGTCTGCAGCTTCGCAGCCATCTTTGCAAACGCACTCGGTTCCTTAATATCTGCACCTGCTTTGTCAAGCATATCCCTGCAATCCACTGACAGCCCGGTGTGCTCATCATAGTACTTGTCTATCAGCTCACGAAGCTGCTTGTCATCTGTGTGTTCTCTTATATCGTCCATGCTCTCAAGTGCCATCTTACAGCCCGCTATGCAATCCTGAAGCAAGAGCACCGAATCATGATTTTCAATATTTCTGCTCATAAAAACCTCCATACTTCTTTTCTATTTAGTATGGAGGTTTTCATGAAGAAATATTCACTTAATGCTTTTTAAATTTTTCTGATACAAGAAATCCAATACCGGCAAGCACAAATACCACCGCCAGCACGACCATTGGAACACTATCTATATATCCAATATCAGTGGAATATCCCAAAGTTGCCAAACTGAGGTAAGCCAGATGTAGATTAATCTGATCCACCGCAAATAATAACGCTGCTGTCAGCCAACAGATTGATGCTGCAATTTTTTCACTCTTCATAGCCGTTCTCCTTTACTATTGCTATCTCAGATATCCTCTTTAGTTTTTACTATATTCACTTCACAATCGGAAACTCCAGTTTAACCCAAAACTTCCCATGTTCCCTTTTAAAGCTCATGCTTCCATTCATGCGCTGCATCATCGCATCCACGCTCTTAAGCCCTATCCCGGCACTTTTAAGAAGCGTTTTATTGTCACATACGCCATTGCCAATTTCAACGCTAAAAATTTTTTTCGTAAAAGCTGTTTTCATAACAACAGGCTTCTTATTGTCCGCATATTTATATATATTATCCGTCAGATTGGAAAATATTCTGGTCAAAAATGCCATATTAACAGCAACCTTTACCTGCTTAAAGCTTATTCCTTCTGCATCAACCTCATAATTGCTTTTCATAAGCTGAGCACACACATCTGAGAGGTAATCTCCAAATATATACTCAACATCCATTGATGCATCCAATTCAATAGGTCTTTGTGAACCGGCAATTGAAAAATCCAGCAGATTGTCTACCTGAGTCCTGATATCCAATACCTTTTCACTTATAAAATTAAGATTTTTCATATTCTCGGCATATGCTTCGTTCTCCAGTTTCATTACATCAACATATGTCATAACACCAGTCAACGGCGTACGCAGGTCATGAGCCATATTACGCATCAGTTCATCCTTTTCCTGTCGCGCTTTTTTCTCCTGTTCCTGTGATGCTTCAAGCTCTGTTTGATAGCCCGCTATAATTTTTCTAATCCATAAATACACTAGTGCAATTCCCACAAAAACAGAAAATCCCGCATCCAGTATCATTAAAACTATATAATATTTTTCTGTAAATCCTGCATATATAAATACATATGCCTCTGTATCAGAAAATTTTACCGGCATACGATATGAACCTGTTAATCTGTAATCATACCAGTCTTTCGCCTCAGATATAAATGTATCTACATTTACTTTACTATAAATAACTTTACCATCTTTATGTATACTATAAAACGATATATCATTTTCAATCATCCACTTATCATAATCCGATATATCAGATGTACTTATATTATTTTCAGATACATAATTCTGAAATTTTTCAATATATGGTATTTCTCTATTATATAAATAATTTGTTGCGGTAAAATAATAATCTAAAATTCCCGTTCCAAAATAATATATAATTCCAAACAGAATACATGCACTAACAATTGCTATTACAAATGATGATAACAATTTTTTCTTTACCCTCTTTAAATCATCTCTCAAAACGGTATCCTCTTCCCCATTCTGTGTGTATGCATGCATCGCCACATGCTTTTATAAGCTTATTCCTAAGATTTTTAATGTGTACCATAACAGTATTCTTTGCATTATATGTAAAAACCTCATCCCATACCATCTCGTATATCATCTCAATCGTATATATCCTGTCAGGATTTTTCATCAGCAGTTTTAGTATCTCATATTCCTTTCCGGTTAATTTTATCTCATCACAATTAAACTCAACCTTGTTTCGATTCGTAAACAGTTTAAGTCCATCTGCCTCTATAGATTCATCCTTGTTTGTGCGATTTGCACTTCCGCTGTCATATACCCGATATCGTCTGATAAGAGCTTTAACCTTTGAAATAAGCTCCATGTTTGAAAATGGCTTAGTCATGTAATCGTCACCGCCCACTTCTAGCCCTTCCAGCTTATCCAGCTCTTCCGATTTTGCTGATAAAAACAATATCGGAACGCTGTGTCTTTCACGCATCCTCCTGCAGGTTTCAATGCCGTCCAACTGCGGCATCATTATATCCATTATTACAAGGCTGAACGATTCATCTATTTTTTCCAAAGCTTCCACACCGTTTTGTGCAATTACCACACTATAATGCTGCAATTCGAGAAGCTTTTTTATGCCACTGTATACTGTTTTATCATCCTCAACAACAAGAATTTTGTCCATTATATGCTCCTATCATATTATACATGTTTATTACATCAAAAAGATTATAACACATAACCGCTCCTAATTACTCCTTAATGTGCGCAACCCCTTATTAGCATAAATACAGCTTCCAATCATAGTTATTAAAATAACGCTTATTTCCAAAAACCCGATTCTATACACAAATTGCCAGATATTCATTTCAAAATTCCATATATCAAGTGAAAAACTTTTTTGAACATTCGAAATCTCACAAAATTCAACAAAACATTTGAAAATATTGACAGAAAATCTATTAAGCAGCCCCAATGTCAATATTCCTGCACCCACAAGTGCCGGAACAGTTATCATCAAAATCTCATATAACAGAATTTGAATTGTCTTAAATTTCCTCTGTCCAAGTGTATTGTATATTGCAATCATTTTTGAGTGTCCTTTAAGCCATAAAACGGTCAGTAACGACATAACAACAACACATACAATATACATAACGCTCAACGTCACACTTGTCATACTTTTTAACATTGATATTACATCTGTCATTTGCAGTTCCTCATTTAAAACCTGATTGACAACTGCCGAATTCGGAACATTTTGAAACATTTTACTCATATCATCATATAAAAGTGATGTGCTTTTATAGTCTGTGCTGAAAAAATTTATCCCATAACAGCTTGCTTCATTGTTTAATTCTACATATGAATTATAATCTGTGAATATTATACTGTTAGCCACTTCTTTATAGTAGCCATCGCTTACCTGTGTCTTTGGTGTATTTATTACAGTATAAATTCCAATCACATTAATACTTATTGTATTATTTTCATACTGTATAGATATATTACTACCAATTGACAGGTTATTTTCAGAAGCGAGCTTATCGGATATCATTGCCCCTTTATCACCTGACATCGGATATTTTCCTTTTGAAATTTTAAAAATACCACTACTGAAATATTCATTATAAGAAGTATTTATGTTTCCACTGACATATATTTTATTTTTCTCAAAATCACTTTGTTTTTCTGTATATGGCACATTTTCAAAATTTGCTGCTTCACATATAATGTCACTTGTAAATGCATTATTATATCCTACAATATTTTTATTATTATCTGCATATTCTAAAATATCTTTCCAATCATCTAAAGTAGAAAAATCGTCTAATTCAACAAGAACACAACATCCTGCCATATCTGCAAAAGATTTGTAAAAACTCTCTATTGCCGAATCTAGAAATGTTGCAATTCCGCAAAACAGTGTCAGGACAAATATGCAAATAGCAATTAGTATATTCCGCCCCGGTCTCCCTAATAATTCTTTGCATGCCTGCCACCATTTATTCCTCATCGTCATCTCCCATTTCATAGCAAATATCACATTTTTTCTTTACATAATCCGAGTGGGTTACTACTATAACACATCTGTCCTGTTCATGAGCTATCTGCTGCAACAATTCGACAATTTTTCTTCGATTTTCTTTATCCAGATTTCCTGTAGGCTCATCTGCCAGAATATATTTTGCATCTGTTATCAGTGCCCTCGCTATTGCAACTCTTTGCTGCTGTCCACCTGACAATTCCGTAACCTTTCGGGTTATCTGACTATCATCAAGTCCAACCAGTACAAGACTGTCTCTACACATTTTAATCAATTCTTTTTTAGGTACATCAGGTAAGCTTATCTGGGCTGCAACCATTACATTTTCAAGGGAAGTCATATAATCAAATAACTGATAATCCTGAAAAACCAATGATATACTATTTTGGCGCAGTTTTCTTCCACCAATGTTTTGTATATTTTCTCCATCCAGCAAAATTTCTCCCTCATCCGGTTTTTCTAAACCGGCAAGTAAAGATAAGCACGTTGTCTTTCCTGAACCTGACGGACCAAATATTCCATACATTTCTCCTATTTCAAATCTGTATGTAACTTTATCCAGCACATGCACAATCTCCTTCTTAGATTTATATGCATATGATACATTAATCATTTCCAACATATTTACCACTATCCCTTCGAATTTAACAGTTTCTTTGCATTTTCTTCAACAGTTGTTACAACAGGCAGTACCATAAATGCAATCCAATTAACCAACGAAATTATTAATAGAATTATAATGTTTTTCAAAGTAAAAAAAGCACTCATTTCTATACGTACCTCAAAGCCTTGAAATATTCCGGGTGTATCATATCCACCTATAGCTCTATCTGCACTATTAATTATAACATTTTTACCTATGCCACTTATAATGCTACATATGAAATTACCAAGCACACAATATAATAGCGCACCCAACAGCAAACCGCTAATTGCATATATCATTCCTATAAATGCAAATCTACCTATACACCATTTTCTTGATCTTCCAAGTACCATAAATAGGCCTGTATCTTTTTGGTATTGGATAGTATAAAACGAGAAAATGATTAACAAAATAATTTCCCCCATTATAATTATCATCCAGCAAATTATTTTTGATGTTTTTCCCATCAATCCTACGACTTTACATTCTGAATCGAGATAATTAGAAGTATTATCATATATTTCCACATTATCTCCATACATTTTCTTTAACTGGGTTTTTACTGCATCTATATGCTCTATCTTATCAATATACACTTCACTTCCGGTTGACGCAGTGTACTCTAACCCTAATAACTCTACAATATAATCATAATCTACATATATAGAATTATATGGACTATGTATGTATACCGAGGTTCCCTCTTCATTTGAGTCATATATTTCGAAGTCACTGTCCACTTTATAAATTCCGCATATTTGTAAAGATGTTGCTTCCGATTGATCTCCTATAGTATATTTAACTTCATCCCCTACCTTAAGATTATTTTTTTTCGCATATCGCTGTTCTACAATAATTCCTTTATTTTTGTAAGTAGGAAATTCTCCTTCAATAAGAGATACATTCTTTTCCCATGAAAACAGGCTATATTTTTGCACATCCATATTTGCAACAATTACCATTTTATCAGCCCGATTGCTTACATCTTTATTCTCAGGATCTATTCCTTTATGTTCCTTTACATTCTCTGTATCCACCGGATCTGCAATCAGCTCTCTCCACGCCCCAAGTCCTGTAACATATTTCACCTTTCTGATTTCATCATAATCACTCTTTGTAAAGCCTCCATTATCATCCTCAATTACTAAGGCTGCCCCATTATATAAATATGCATCTCTCTCAGATTTTTCTGAGGCATTGCTTAATAGCAGGCCAATAATTTCACCCAGGATTATTGTCGCGATGATTAGTATGATAATCAAAGATTTTATTTTATTTCTTTTTATATATATAATAGCTGTTTCTATCATATCCATCTCCTCAATACTACCAAACATTAAAAAAGCCATAGACGTCTATGGCTTTACAATACTATATACACATAAAGAATTGTCTTA